>Ga0208693_1001078_pt1 | contig 20345 bp, 14 predicted proteins | sample AD_UKC071_MetaG_FD_184438 | JGI IMG/M metagenome (GOLD analysis project Ga0208693, IMG submission 184438) | Active sludge microbial communities of municipal wastewater-treating anaerobic digesters from USA - AD_UKC071_MetaG (SPAdes) (version 2) | ecosystem: Engineered > Bioreactor > Anaerobic >... | reverse complement strand
CATTCTTCGTATCGGTCAATCTCATCTGCTGTTATGGGTGACCTGATCTTTTCAAACGCGTCATCAAAATCACGTGCCTCAAGCCCCCGTATCTTTAGAGAGCGCTCCTTGAGATCGTCGAATGGCAGTTCGGCGAGGTGGTAGAGATCAGGGTTCTCTTCACGGATCATGTGCCAGATCGCCTGTTGACAGAGATTCTGGATGTCACGTCCGGAGTAATTCTTTTCCACGCAGCGCGCTGCGAGGAGATTTAGATCGAGGGACGAGCAGTTGAGGTCTTTCGTGTGGATCATCAGGATCTCGCGGCATGCTTCCTGATCTGGGAGTTTCACATAGATCCTTCGGGGGAACCGGGAGAGCACAGCCGGGTCAAGATCCCAGGGTCTGTTTGTGGCTGCTAGTGTTAACAGGAGCCGGTCGCTTTTTTTGTCCTGCAGCCCATCCAGTTCAGTGAGCAGTGTCGAGAGCAGTTTTCGTGTCGCTTCACCTGTATCGCTGCTGCGAGACTGACCAAGGGCGTCGAACTCGTCTATGAAGACGATTGATGGAGAGTGCAGCCGTGCTGCCGCATACAGCCCGGAGACCAGTTTTGAGGACTCTCCAAAGAACTTCGAGAGAACCCGGTCTGCTTTGACGTCAAAAAAGGTCGCGTTAAGGCTCCCGGCAGCTGCGGCCGCAAGCAGGGTCTTACCGGTACCTGGTGGGCCAAACAGGAGGATCCCTTTCCATGGCTTGATAGATTCGGGCCTCTTCAAACCGGCGATCACGACCGTCTCCTTCATTAAACGTTTGACCTCTTCCAGCCCTCCGATATTGCCCCACCTTACCGGGGTCGTTGAGATCAGCGATTCGGCATATGTCAGGAACTCGTTCTCTCCATCACCTGCGGTCTCCACAACCTTGCTGCTTCCTTTAGCCTCCACCTGAGTTGCGGCCTTTTTCCACTCCCCGGCGCGTTTCATGTAGATATCATACTGCCCGGGAGAAGACCGGGCGATCTGTTCAAGCAACCCGGCGCACTCAAGCGCCTTTGCTCTTGCGCTTCGGGTATCGCCGCACTCTTCCGCTGCTCTATAATCTTTAATTGCCTTCTGCAATGCAGAATTCAGTGCACCTGTCAGATCCACCTTCATGCCTGAAATCCCCTCAATACCGGTTTCACCGCTTATTCATACTCCCGGCGGTCAGAGGTGAGAACCACGTCCTCCGGTTCGATGGATCTGTTCTTCACCGCTCTTATCACACTGATGATATCATCGAGATCCTCATCGTCCTCCACACCTGTCGAGATCGTACTCGATGTCATATCTGTGATTGTTGTGATGAGATCGCTTCTGCTCTGTCCTTCAAGATTCTTTTCGATGAGCCAGTCCTCGAGAGCGTCCGGTTCCAGGTTTTTTATCCGTTCCCATACACCTGCAGACTTCAGGTCTGCTTCGTGCTCCTTGAGGATGAGGATGTTTGATACCGCCCTGAGTTCTTTGTCAAGTTGTGCATGAGCGGCAAGTTTCATCTCCTTCTTCTGGGAGAGTGTCTTGATCCGTCTTGCGAGGCTGATCTCTTCATTCTTTGATGTGATGCTGCGTGCTTTTTCAAGCAGAAGAGTGATCTCTGCCTCAACCCGTTTTGCCTCGCTGGCGATCTCGTCGATGCGATGGGTCAGCTGGATCTCCATTATGCGGAGATCCTTTATACTCATCGTTTCGATCGGGTTTCTGGCTTTAAAGAGGCTGGAGAGGAGACCCATATCCAGCCCCTCAAATCTCCCTGTCCTCAAGTTCTTTGTTGGTGGACAGCATCTTCTCACCCTGCTCCAGTTCAAGTGCTCCGGCTTCGATCTGACTCCAGGTGTCCAGCAGTTGCTTCTCGGCCTCATCTTCGGTCGTCTGGAAGTCGGTGATCTCCATCTCAAAGACCTGGTTCAGGCTATCAAGCACGTTCTCAAAGGCCTTCCCAGAGAGGTTAACATTGATCAGGGCGCTTTCAAATTGTTCTGGAGGGATATGGGTGATCTTATCCCAGAAATGGGTGTTCTTCAGTTCCTTCTCGAACCGTTTGATCACGGCGAGGTTCGAGACGAACATGAGCTGTTTGTGCATTGCCATAAATTTTTGCGTCTTGAGCTGGATCTCCATGTCCAGTTGCTTGATCTCCTGCGCAAGCATCTTCTTCTTCAGGAGGTCCGCCCCGACACCTTCATGGAACCGGTTCTTCTTCTCCTTTTCGAGTTTGTTGATCTCCTTTCGTGCACGTTCGATCTGGGTCTTGAGCCGGATCTCTTCCTCCTGAAGATCACGAACTTTTAGTTTGTCTACAGGGTTCTTTCTGAATGTATCCAGGAAACTCATAGGCACTCTATCCGAGAGTGAAACGTTTAACCATATAAATATATCTCCAATATGGATGTGGTATCCATGATCCTCCATATCGGATGAAAAACTATATAGGTGTAGGTCTCAAAAGAGAGTTCAATGGAGTATCTCCTGATCGTGGATTATGGTTCTGATGCGGAGAGAAAGCGTATAGATTATACAATTGAACGGTGGGGCGGCCGGGCAGAGGTGTCAAAGCCAAAAGGAACTGCAATAATCTTTGAAGGGCCGATGATCGACGAGTTCCTTGAAGATCTCTATTCCCGTATAGAGGGAGACAAAGAAAAGATCGCAGTCTATCGGATAGAGGATTACCATCCAGAGGTTGAGGAAAGGGTCAGGCGATTGCGGTATGAGAGCAACGAGGATCTTGACGTCATCGAGAAGTTTCTCACCTACCTTATGAGCAGGATCGGTGCAGGCTACGAATACACATCTGGGGGGGTAAAGTACTACTCTATTTCCACGAAAAAAGGGCAGGCTTTCATCGAGATTGCCCTTAAGAGCGGCGCGGCCACGATGGTTACGATCACCGTCAGGGGTTATGGGGAAGTTGTGGATTTTCTTGCAAATAAGATAAATGAGGAGATGGAGGTATTTCTCAGAGGTGGTTAGATGTTTAAGGAAGGAGAGGGCGGGTGCGTTGAGAGATTATTGGTGCCGGCAAAACGTGTCTTAAAGAGCGGACCGCAGATCAGGTATGAGTCGTTTGAACGAAGGGTCGAACTCTGGAACCAGATCCGGATGAATTTTGATCGATATCTGGAGGAAGAGTGTGGGACGTTCCTGCCGGATCTGGATCTTCATTTTCGGTCGCAGTTTGATGCCGCACTTGTCGCTCTCGCGGCCAGCATGAAGACCAATGGGGAGGTGTTCGGTGCTGCCAGGATGTTTTCTGAAGATGAGATTGAACTCTATGAGAGGATTGAGTGCTATAGCATCTTTGAGATACTGAGCGAGAAGGATATAAGGAAAAAACTCTTCCAGCGGGACAAAGAGACACTCAGATTGCTTCGTGACTACTACATCGAAATGGACACATGGGTCGATAGGTCGCTTGAGAGGTCAGAGATTCGCCTGACCATCAGAGGTTACCTTAAGAAGCGATGGGACGGCTACAAACGCAAGATCAATGCGGCCGTTGCCGATGCGGTGACGGAACTTGACTGGCTGGGAAATCTGATTGGAACATGGGAAGATGAAGCCAGGAAGCGGGAGAACGCGATCGAGTTGGATCTGGTGGCGGAGAACGAGGATCGGGCGCGTAAGTTGAGAGAACGGGAGGAGGCCCTGAGGTTTCAGGAGCGTGAGGTTGCCAGGAGGGAGGAGGCGGCACAGGATGCCCTGAAGTCTGCCAGCAAAAGAGAAGAAGACCTGAACTCCCGGGAGAAACGGATCGAAGCCGCCATGAAGGCGCTGCATGGGAGCAATCGGGATGAGCGCAGCAGGTACGTCGATACCGGAGAGGCGAAACAGTATGAGTTGACCTTCATCGGCAGGATGGAGACAAAGATCGGGGTCTGTCCGGTGATCGGCGGTAGGACGTTCCGCGTGGAGGGGAGCGAGGAGATGGAGGAGCCTGTCGTCCCGGAGCGTGGTGGCAGATCGATGCAGCGACCTCTGCCTCTGAATCGTTCTCTTACTTTTCGTCTCGTCGAGAAGAAACTTCTCGGGGAAAAAAAGCATTATGTATTTAGTGCGCGCTATGTATGCCGGATCGAGAGGTATGCCGATCAAGGTTATGACTGCGATCCTCTCTCACTGACCGAGGTGACGGCCATTCTTGATGAGACATGGAATCGGGCGCGGTCATCTGGTATCCCCACTGTCCTCTGTCTGGCATCCCCTACCGGGTTTGAGCGCCGACTGCGCGACTTTGTCGATAGCGAGGAGTTCCACCGCAATTTCATCTCGAAACACCTTTCTTTCCTCCTCCTTGATATGGAGGCCGGTGCCCTTCTTTTCAACCACGCCGATGAGACGGCCAGGGCTTTTGCCGCGATCTGCGAACTGGAGATCGATTCCGAGAAGGAAGCGAAAGTAAGGCGTAACGTGAAGAACTTGATGCTTGAAGCCCTGAAGGTGCGGGATCATGTGGTCTTCGATGATGTACTGAAGGCCTGCACCGATGATCCTGGCATGGTAAAGCGTGCTTTTTACGATTGTGCCGCAAAGATGGAGGGCGAGGTGCAGTTTGTTGAGGGTGTTGGGCTGGTGATGATGGGCCTATGAAGGCAAGCATCGTAAGGTGGTTTATCCTGCTGGTGGCACTTCTCTGTGCCGTGCAGGCGGCATCGGCGTTTAACATTAAGACCGAGACCATCAACCCTGCCACCGGCCCACTCGAGCCGGGGCAGCAGGTGACCGCACGCTGCGTGCTCACCTATGATATGGCCACCACGGACGACCTGAGCGATGAGACGTTCGAGTTGAGCACGGGGCTGCAGAACCCCTCCTGGGATATCACCGTCTATCGCGATGGGATTGCCGTCTACACCACCAAAAAAACCGGTTACTATCCCGTTCTGACGGAGTTTGAGATATCGTACGGTGAGGGCGACACCGAACTTGATCTACAGTTGCGCGGCACCGTCCCCTCGAGCACGACCGGGCAGGTTCTGATAATCAAGATCGAGCACCTGCACGGCAGTGATCTGAAAGACTCCCATTCGGTGACACGCGACGTCGTGAGCGCTGCCGATATCGAGGGTGCGCCTACCACAGTTCCCGCAACCACAAATGATGTCATATATCCTTCTCCGGTTGCTACAACGGGTTCATTGAGTATAGGTTCCAGTCCTTCGGGAGCGAGTGTTTACGTTGATGGTACGTATAGGGGTGTCACCCCGCTGATTGTTTCTGATCTCTCGCCGGGGTCGCACCAGGTCCGTCTCGCCAGGACGGGATACTACGACTATACTCGCACTGTCTCTGTAACTTCTGGTGGAACAACCCCGGTTTCAGCAACTCTTTCTCAAGTTCCCGCGGTTGCTACAACGGGTTCATTGAGTATAGGTTCCAGTCCTTCGGGAGCGAGTGTCTACGTTGATGGTACGTATAAGGGTGTCACCCCGCTGATTGTATCCGATCTCTCGCCGGGGTCGCACCAGGTCCGTCTCGCCATGACGGGATACTATGACTACTCACCGACGCTTTTTGTTACGGCTGGCGAAACAACCCCGGTTTCAGCAACTCTTTCTCAAGTTCCCGCGGCTGCTACAACGGGTTCATTGAGTATAGGTTCCAGTCCTTCGGGAGCGAGTGTTTACGTTGATGGTACGTATAAGGGTGTTACTCCGCTGATTGTATCCGATCTCTCGCCGGGGTCGCACCAGGTCCGTCTCGCCAGGACGGGATACTATGACCATACTCACACTGTCTCTGTAACTTCTGGTGGAACAACCGCGGTTTCAGCAACTCTTTCTCAAGTTCCCGCGGCTGCTACAACGGGTTCATTGAGTATAGGTTCCAGGCCTTCGGGAGCGAGTGTTTACGTTGATGGTACGTATAAGGGTGTTACTCCGCGGATTGTATCCGATCTCTCGCCGGGGTCGCACCAGGTCCGTCTCGCCATGACGGGATACTACGACTACTCAGCGACGCGCTTTGTTACGGCTGGCGAAACAACCTATGTTTCAGCAGACCTCTTCCCGGTGAAATGGCTCGGGTTACTGCTGGTGGTGTTGGTCGCAACCATAATTTCCGTAGGTTTCGTCATCCACTCACGGAACCAGAGGTCTAACGCCCGGAAATCCGGGCGTGGAGAGAACAAACCGCCTTCCCATCCAGATAAGGGTGTTCCGCCCGGCGGCGCTGGAACCTTGCACCCCGTAACCGCCTCCGCCCCGCTTAGACCAGCGGGCCGTGATCCTCATTCACCCCAGAGTGAGTCCTCTGCACCGACTGCAAAACCGGATCTCACAATAACGCTGACTCATACATCCATCCCCATTGATGAATGGGAGAAGGTTGGACTGACGCTCACCAATACCGGGAAGGCGCCGGCATTCGGGATAATCCTGACCTTCTCAGACGATGTCGAGACCCGGTGGCTTCGACCGGTTGATCTTGCTGCTGGAGAGAGCAAGGTGCTCGAGGTTGGCATCAAACCCCGGTCGAAAGGGAATATACCCCTTGAAATTACCTGTCGGTATCACGACGCTGAAAACCGACGGTATGAGCAGGTCACGAGGTTCTGGCTCGCTGTGGGGTCACGGCGCGACCCCTCCGACTCTCCCATCCCGCCGGATCTTCCACACCCCCTGACCCCGAAGAGCCTGCCGCCAGAGATCTCGAATCGGTATACAGAGTCCCAACTCATTGGGCGTGGTGGTTTTGCCCGGGTCTTCAAGGTGAAGAAGCCGGATGGTTCATGGGCTGCTCTCAAGGTTCCAATCTCCCTGGATGCAGCCACAGGTAAATCTTTCATCGCCGAACTTCAGAACTGGACGTCGCTCAACCACGAGAACATCGTCCGCGTGCTGGACTACAACATCATGCCCCTCCCCTACTTCGAGATGGAACTCTGCGATACAACCCTTGCAGACCTTGAAAAACCGGTTTCCCCTGAGGATGCGGCCTGGCTGATCTTCAACGTCTGTGAAGGTCTGAAATATGCCCATGCTCGCGGTATTATCCATCGTGACCTCAAGCCGCATAATATCCTGCTCAAAGGAGGTGTGCCTAAGATCAGCGACTGGGGTCTCTCGAAGGTGATGGCAGGATCACGAACGGCAACCGTCTCAGGAGGGTTTACCGCATACTATGCCGCCCCGGAGCAGATCGCCAACAAACCCAAAGGTCAGACTACGGATATCTGGCAGATCGGTGTGATCCTTTACGAGCTGGTCACGGGGCGGCTGCCCTTCACCGGGGATAGCATGGTCGAGATCGGTATGGGGATCGCGACAAAAGCGCCTGAACGTCCCGGTGCGGTCAACCCGGATGCTCAACCCCTGGACGGGATCATACTGAAGTGCCTTGAGAAGGATTCCGCACGGCGTTACCAGTCGGTGGCAGACCTCCAGAAGGATCTTGCAGCCTACCTGAAGATCAGTTATCTGGGGTCTCTAAAAGATAGTATTCAGTTAAACGATCTTTCACGCTCAGCTTACTACTGTGGCGACCTCGTGCTGATCAGCATGAAGATCGGCGACCTGGCTGCTGCCTACAAATATTCACTCGATCTCATCCGCTACTCTGGGGGAGACGTGCGGGCAGAGGCACAAGAACTCTCAGACCAGATCCGATCCAGGGTTGAAATGAAGGCAGGGGATCTCCCCGTCGAGTTGATCCAGAAAGCCGAGGTGATAGTGCACAGGGTGAGGATGGAGTGAAGATGTCTCTATTATGGAATAAACCGGATCGTGAGGCAGCAAAACGCTGGGTTGCGGAAGGAAAGAAAGTACTTGACCACCAACAGAAGTTAGCCTGTTTTGATAAGGCTATCCGTGCAGACCCGGATTACGCACCTGCATGGAGCAATAAAGGCTATGTTTTGCTCAGTCTTAAGAATTATGAGGAGGCCCTTAAGTGCTGCTCGAAAGCGGTTGAGATCAGGCCTGATTATCGCTACGCCTGGAATGCGCGTGGTGATGCACTGAGAAACCTGGGGCGGTATGTAGAGGCAATAAAATCTTACAAGAAGGCAATCTCGCTCAAAAATGATTACGCGTACCCCTGGAATGGTATGGGGGACGCTCTCAGAGAACTAGGACAGTACAGTCAGGCCATTAAATGTTATGACAGTGCTTTGAAGATCAGGCCACTCTCCATGTCCTGGAATGGAAAAGGCGTTGCACTCGCCAAAATGGGGAAATCAGAGGACGCATTATACTGTTTTGACAGATCGATCAGCATTTCACCGACATTTGTTTGGCCGTGGTACTGTAAAGGTCGGCTACTCGAGAAACTTGGGAGAGTTCAGGAATCTGCGCGTTGCTACAGAACTGTCTTGAAGATCGACCCTGAATTCCAGGATGCAAACGACCGGTTGAACCGGATCTCCCGGGATACACCGACCACTGCGTCCGGGAAGGGTGAAAGGAGCACGTTAGTCAGGCAGTCCCTTCCTCCTGCAACGAGCGATTTCCAGCAAGAACTTGAAAACCTATTTTCGCGCGCCCTGGAAGATGGAAGAACCTCAATTAAAGTGAATGCCGGTGAACTCCACCGAACAGTTGGGGGATATCCCCGATCGAACCATCGGATGCACCTTTGTTGTAAAGCCATGTATCGGGAGATGCAGGAGGGAGACCTGCTTCTTCACGCCCCGGCAAAAGGGGAAGGCGCCAGCCTGACCATCCTCTACCAGTTGCCCCGGCCTGAAAAAAAGGCTGCATCATCTACTCGCGTCTTCCAGGCCGTGGAGATGCAGAAACTTCCCGCCAGCCTTGCATCGCGTTACACGGAGAGTGAGGTTATAGGTCAGGGCGGATTTGCAAGAGTGTTTTGTGTCACGAAACGGGATGGAAGCATAGCCGCAGTCAAGGTTCCGATAGCGCTCGAGCCATCAACAGGCAAAGCGTTTATGGCTGAGATACAGAATTGGATGCATCTCAAACACCGTAATATCGTTCGAATTATTGATTATAATATTTTACCTATCCCTTTTATCGAGATGGAGTATTGTGGTGGCTCCCTTGCTGAGATGAAAAAGCCGGTCTCTCCAGAGGAAGTGGCCATGATGGTCATCAATATATGTGAGGGTTTGAAGTACGCTCATGCCAGATCGATCATCCACCTGGATCTGAAGCCACAGAATATTCTGCTTGACAATGGCGTTCCGAAGATCACTGATTGGGGTTTGAGCAGGCTCATCTCGGGCGCCTCTCACTCTGTTTCACCGCTTTTCACTGTTTTTTATGCGGCTCCAGAGCAGATCAACGGTGATATAAGTGACCAGCGGACGGATATCTGGCAGATCGGTGTGATCCTTTACGAGCTGGTCACGGGGCGGCTGCCATTCACCGGGGATAGCATGGTCGAGATCGGTATGGGGATCGCGACAAAAGCGCCTGAACGTCCCGGTGCGGTCAACCCGGATGCTCAACCCCTGGACGGGATCATACTGAAGTGCCTTGAGAAGGATTCCGCACGGCGTTACCAGTCGGTGGCAGACCTCCAGAAGGATCTTGCAGCCTACCTGAAGATCAGTTATCTGGGGTCTCTAAAAGATAGTATTCAGTTAAACGATCTCTCACGCTCAGCTTACTACTGTGGCGACCTCGTGCTGATCAGCATGAAGATCGGCGACCTGGCTGCTGCCTACAAATATTCACTCGATCTCATCCGCTACTCTAGGGGAGACGTGCGGGCAGAGGCACAAGAACTCTCAGACCAGATCCGATCCAGGGTTGAAATGAAGGCAGGGGATCTCCCCGTCGAGTTGATCCAGAAAGCCGAGGTGATAGTGCACAGGGTGAGGCTGCAATGACGGAGAGGTCGCCGGCGGGTTATCGGTTGCAATGGATTTACGTCAGACCACCGGCATAATCTCCAATAACCCTTCTCTCAGGTGCGCGAGAGTCGCGGGGGTTCGAGCAGCGGATCGGAGGCACGAGGTCATGGCCGGTTTGCGAGCAGCAACGCCGGCGGAGCCGGCACCATACAAGGATAGACCATAACCCGGCCGGGGTCAGAGCGAAGGCATATACAACCCCATCCCCGTGCATCCGGCACGATGCCCGGGCGCTCCATTCCTCCTGGCCGGGTGATGATAGTGCTGAGGTTTTCAGATCGAATTGGATCTCAAGTATGTACCCACTATCGTGGCACATACTTATTTTTATTTATAAGGATTTAACTTTTGCTATTGGTCGATCTGATCTGGTTTACATAATCACAGGAGCCCTGGTTGTCGTTGCAGCCCCCCTCTCATCTACGACCGCACTGCCGGCCTGCCCCCTCTCTAGTATACGCTCAAGCAGCGCTGAGAGCACCTCCTCGTCGGTCGGGAGGCCCAGGTCCAGGACCTTCCTCAACCGGATCGGGACGGAGTCCATCCGGTAGCCTGTCCCCTCGCAGTCTATCCCGACGCAGGCAACCGGGATATGGAGGGTGGCAAACGACGAGGTTAGTGAGACAAACGGGTCTATGACAATGGTCGGGATCTTTGCGAGATGCTCGTTGCATCTCCTGGGGAGGTGCGCTCCGGGATCGGCGCCGATGACCAGGCACGCATCGACCTCGCCCCGGCTCAGGACGTCAACGGCCGTGGTCTCCCCAGGGTTGTAGCAGGGTATGCCGCGCGAGAAATCAACACCATAGGGATAGCCGGTCAGGTATGAGAACGTCTGGTTGGTTCCATTGACGTTCCAGTGCCCCCTCATCGGTGTCAGCGTGAACTTTGTGCAGCGGTTGAGTTCGTCGACGAACTGGATGGCGCTCCTGACGTTTTTGTATCTACCGGGCGACTGCGTCAGACCTATCCCGGTGAAGAGCGACCCGAATTGAGCGTTCCTGCAGAGGTCTGCAAGCCAGATCAACCTCTCACGGCGGATGCCTGCGACGGTTGCAGGAAGAATAGCCGCGTGCCCCAGGAGAACCGCGCGGAGAGCCGAGAAGGCAGCATAGTCCCCGCCGGGCCTGATCTGTATGAACTCGTCGGCAATCTTTGCCGTATCGGTCTTTCTTATATCCACGACGACAAGCGTCCGGTCATGGTGCCCTTCCTCGCGGTACCTCCCGTTCACGAAGGTGGTGTAGCGGGAGAGGTGACGGGGGTGCGACTCGATAGGGTTTGAGCCCCAGTAGATCACGAGATCGGCGCGGTTCTTCACCGCGCCGAGCGTGCATCCCGGGTGTCCCGCCTCCTGTATGCCGAGGAGCGACGGGCCGTGGCAGATCGACGAACAGTTGTCTATGACGCCGCCGATCGCCTCGGCTATGTGGATGCCGATGCACTGCGCCTCTGCGGATGTCCCGCTCCACCCAAAGAGGAGCGGCCGTTCAGCCTCGGCCAGGATGTCTGCTGCTGACCGGATCGCCTCCTCGTAGGAGGTCTCACTCCATGACCCGCCGTCCCTCACAAGCGGTTTCCTGAGCCTGCTCTGCGAGAGGAACTTTGCTGCGCCGAGCGAACAGGCGTTATCGACCGACGTCACACCCCCGCCCCCGACCCTGACGACAAGATCGTCACAGAGACAGCCGCAGAGCGGGCAGACAACGTCATGGATGGCTACAGCCTCGCCGCCCCTCTCCCCGCTTTGCACCTCTGGCAGAGGGAGGGGGGCCCCGCCCTCCTCTGCCAGGATCTCCCGGCCAGACCTCGGCAGGGTCTCCACCCTTCTTGCCGACCCCTCAATCCACTTGTAGTCCGGTGCACCGGTTCCGCGGGTGGCTGCGTGCAGGATTGCGTTTGCGTGCGGTCCGCAGGGGAGAAAGATCGTTCCCGATGCGACGTCCTCACAGGGTGTTGCGGTGAAGACCTCCTCCCCCGTCCCGGTCGAGAGGAGGATGGAGTCTCCCGCCACAGCATCGAGTTCAAGGAGATCGAACGGGTTGACAAAACAGCGCCCCGTTTCAACCGAGTAGTTCTCTCTATCTTTGTAGTAGAGTTCGTTTCCCTGGGCAATCGTCCTCCCGCTCGTGATGAGAAAGTTCATCGGAGGTCTATCTGGAGTCAACGACGATAACTGTTATGGATCTAACATTTACATACAACAAAAGTAAATCAAAAATAGTGTACTCGCACATCACCTGTTACGCCGCCGCCGTCTCATCCTCCTCTTCAAAAGACATCACCCGGAGCAACCGGTTTCCGGCATCCTGAAGGCTCAACCATAAATGCAGCAGAGGCAGAGTGATATCGTATGGCAGATGGGGAGCGTGACGCTTCGTATCCCGGCGCAAACCTCCGGCGCGAACTCGGACTGGCCGCCGTCGTCCTCTCCGGAGTCGGGATCATACTCGGGGCAGGGATATACGCCCTCCTCGGCGAGGCGGCCGGGATGGCCGGCAACGCCGTCTGGCTGACCTTTCTCGTTGCAGCGGCGGTCGCCGGCCTGAGCGCCCTGAGTTACGCCGAACTCTCATCGATCTACCCGAAGGCGAGTGCCGAGTTCGAGTACGTCTCCAGGGCGTTCGGGGGAAGGCTTGCGTTCGTTGTGGGCTGGCTGATAATCTTATCCGGCATCCTTGGCGCTGCAACCGTCGCGCTTGGGTTTGCCGGCTACTTCTCCGACCTGGTGGGTCTGCCGCTCCTCCCGTCCGCCGTCATGATCATCCTGATCCTTTCCGGCATCCTCATCGCCGGGATCAGGGAGACAGCGGGGGTTGCCATCAGCATGACCCTGATCGAGGTCGCCGGGATAGTCATGGTGATCCTGATCGGCCTCCCCTACCTCGGGCGGGTGGATTACCTTGAGATGCCGCTTGGTATACCCGGTCTCCTCCAGGCGTCTGCGCTTGTCTTCTTTGCCTACATGGGGTTTGAAGAGATGGTGAAACTCTCGGAGGAGACCAGAAACCCGGAACGGACTATCCCGGTCGCTCTGGTGATCGCGCTTGCCATATCCACCCTCCTCTACGTCCTTGTCTCGGTTGCAGCGGTCTCTGTCGTTGGCTGGGAACAACTCTCCACTTCCAGGGCGCCATTTGCCGAGGTTGCTGCCGTCGTGCTCGGGCCCACGGCCTTCACCCTGATCTCCGTAATAGCGCTCTTTGCCACCGCAAACACCGCCCTCATGATGATGCTGGCATCATCAAGGATCATCTACGGCATGGCATCGTCCTTCTCGCTTCCTCCATCTCTTGCCCGGGTTCATCCCCGGACGCAGACGCCCTGGACGGCAACAATCGTCGTTGCGATCGCCACCATCGCCTTCCTCTTCGCCGGCGAGATCGACTTTGTCGCAAACGTCACCAACTTCACCCTCTTTGCGACTTTCATCGTCATCAACGCCTCCGTGATCCTGCTGCGCTACCGTGCGCCGGATCTCCCCCGGCCGTTCCGGATACCCGGGAGCATCGGGTCCCTCCCGGTGTTGCCCGTCATCGGGATAGCCTCGACACTCATCCTTCTTGCCCACCTGGAGCCCCTGGTGCTGCTGCTCGGCGGGTTCATGATAGTTCTCGCGGCCGTGGTCGCGCTTCTTTGGGAAGAGCGGTGGCGCGGGGCGGCGTGATGCCCTACCGCGCCTCTCTTGGCAGGTAACGCTCAATCGGCCCGACCGCCTTCAGTCTCCCCTCCGGGGAGAGGACAGATACAGCGCCATGTCCGCCCGCGACCAGGCACCTGCGGCCGGTCGGGGCAAGTTCTTCATCCAGGTCCCGGATCAGTCCGAGCAGCGCCGTGCGCTCCTGGCGTGCGCGTTCGCTGTCGACGTTGACCGACGTCACCAGGAAGTCGGCCAGGGAGTTGTAGCGTTTTCTGTCGTCATCCAGGCTTCCAAAGTTGATCAGGGTATCGGAGGTGAAGATTATCCCGTGGGTGGGACAGAGGAAGTAGACCTGGCCGTGCATGTGCCCGCCAAGGGATTCGAGGACCTCAAACTCCAGGTCATGGACAGCAAACCGCGCTATGACGGGAAATATCGAGCGGCTGGCAAGCCTCTCCGTCGGGAAGGTCTCCGGGTTTTCGGGCGGGGTGAAGTGGGAGAAGAGGTTTATGACCGTCGTGTAGACCTCTTCCAGGATCGAGGACTCGCTGCGCGACCCGTAGGCCCGGTTCGCGCGCCGGATGATCTCAACCGACCAGGGGTGGGTGCAGGCTTTCGCATCGAAGAACCCTGCCGCCCCGCAGTGGTCGGCGTCGGCGTGGGTGATGTAGATCCGCCGGATCCGCCCCTGGTCTCCGATACCGTAGTGCTGGAACATCCGGAGGACGTCCTGGTGGTATATCCCGTAACCGGTATCGATCATGACGCTCTCCTCCGGGGCGTTGAGCATGAAGATGTTTCCGCCGCCGGGCATCTGGAAACAGAGAACCTCAACGGCATCGCTCAGCGGGATACGCTGGACGTCCGCGTAGAACCGGTCGCCTGCGGTCTCGCGGAGCGTCTTTCCGGTCCGCAGGATGCAGTCGAAGACCTCTTTTGGGTCCTGGCCCAGGTTGTTGAGTTCCTGGACGATGTGATTGATGTCCTGGAGGAGTGAGAGGAGGAACCCGTCCTCGGCCGATCCTATCAGCCCACGCAGCGCCTGGGCGAACCTGACGTAAAAGACGGTGTCGTCGAGTTTCTCGCCGGTTGTGTCGTACTCCAGGATCTCCAGGCGGTAGCGTGACTTCAGCCGGTCGAGCAGGCTATCGACGACCTCGCTCTCCTCGACGCTCAAACTGATGGTGACCCTGCCGGGGTCTTGCCGCCGCTCGTCAAAGTCGATGTAGGCGATGTTTGCCCCCGCCCCGGTGATGTAGGTGAGGAGGTCAAAGAGGGATCCGGGCTCGTGCGGGAGGTATACGGAGAACTTGAGGAACCCTGGTGTCGGCAGCGATTCCTGGAGGTAGCCGATCGCGTGGAGGTCTTCCTTCATCCTGGCGTAGCCCTCTGGTGCTGCAGCCACCTCGAAGAAGACCGTGGCGGGATCGATCCGGCGGTCATACTGCACGCGGATGATGTTTCCCGAGTAAGATTTGATGATCTCGGCCGCGCGGTGCAGCGCCCCGGGCCGGTCGGGCATCCTGGCTATGAAAGAGTATTTATTCACCCGGTTCACCTGCGGATTGTTTATAGGTAAGAATCTGCCTTAATACCATTCGGTCGGGCGGTTACGGCACGAATGGCGCCCTGGAGATAAAATGAACAATGAGAGTGAGCAACTCTCCAGGAGGCCATCAAACCAATGCCTCACTGGTTTGATAAACCTCTCCGTGGGCACTCCGTGGACAGATTCCGGGGGGGGTGACCGGGATCTGTATGAAGGTGCAGCCTCCATCTTCATGCGGTATGCCTCTGGTCACAGCGGCATGGTGCGGTTTTTTGCGAGACGGCATTGAGGGGAGGCGGGGGTTGGTCAGGCGAAAGACGTTCAACCAGAGACGCAGGAGACAGGGGAAGGGGTGCTCCACGAAAACCGTTCCCGGTGACACGTCGGGACAGGGGAGGGGGATGTTCCACCCCCCTCCCCGGCGAGCCGCCTCCCCACAGGGGCGATTCCCCATCGATACGGTGCCCTGTAGGAGGCAGGCTCTTATCGGTCTCACCGAAATCTCCATGAAATCCCGTTTCCTTCCCGTGCACGGTATCCGGGGCAATCGCCACTTACTGCCCGCCCCCTGGAAGGGGGCGGGAGGAGGCCGCGCGAGCGGCCGGGCGGTGGGGGTGGTCGACTGCTCGCATTGAATACCGTTCCCGGTGAGACACAGGAGACAGGGGCGGGAGGAGGCCGCGCGAGCGGCCGGGCGGCGGGGGTGGTCGACTGCTCGCATTGAATACCGTTCCCGGTGAGACACAGGAGACAGGGGCGGGAGGAGGCCGCGCGAGCGGCCGGGCGGTGGGGGTGATCGACTCGCTGCCTGAATACCGTTCCCGGTGACACGCGGAGACAAGGGGAAGGGACGTCCCGTCCACTCCCCCCAGGTGGCGGCAGGTCAGCCGCAAAAGACGATTCACCGTCGTGGTTATGGGGGGGCATCACACCATGAGCAAACTGGTTTTATAGTCCCCCGTCGCGTAATACCGGGAAGAAACGGGGAGTTTATATCACAGAACCGTTGATTTGATGGCCTCCTATTTTTCACTACCCGCCGCCTCCCCGATTCTGTAACCCCCCTCCGTCCTCGCGCTGCATCCGGCTCCGCCTCCCCTCCTTCCGGGGGCGGGCGGCCGGGGCACCGCCTGGAAAGTCTCCCGTTTCAGAAGTTGGCCTCGCAAGAAAAGTCTCAGGTTCGCACCATCTATGGGCCCAGCGTGCACCTGGAAAATATGCGCAACCCACCGCATCAGGAGTTTCCGGGGGTCATCTCCGCCGGTGCAGGTTCGGGAGTATCGCCCGCGCCCAGGAACGGACAGCATCCAGGTTGCGGAAGTCTCCAGACTTTACCCTGATCAGTTTGATGATGGCACGATCAGGGTCAGATAGACGCCCGGTATCCAGTCTTCCCGGGAAGACGCTGGCCTCCACCGGGTTTATGAGCATCCTGACCTCGTCCATCGAGGCTTCCGCTCTTCTCAGGCTCTCGGCGCTCCCGCCTGCCGCCGTGAGCCCTACAGCGAAACAGGCGACAGGGATGGTTCGCAGGTAATGCTGGTAGCGCTCGACAAAGACCCGGGCCTCCGGGAGCCATTTCCCCATGTAGATCGGGCTCCCTATGACCGCCGCCCGGTAAGGGGAAGGGTCGCGGATCTCGGTCACCGGCAGGACGTCGACCTGCTCACCGGCCTTGCTGAGTTCATCACCGATCGCCTCCGCCACCCCCGCGGTCGACCCGTATCGGGTGGCGTAGGCCACAAGAATCCTGTCTGCCATAATAACAGGTACCTCTTCTTCCCGTCGGACTTATTAATTGCGGGACGCTGCCGGGAATTATCCCTGAGAGCGTCCTCTGCCGCGGGGAGCCCGCCCATGGCGCAACGGTTCAGGGGTTTTCCCCGGCGGGAAAACCAGCCCTGGACTCTCTCGCCGCTGATGATGGGCTTTATTCAGCCCGCAGCGCCTCGATCGGGTCGAGTTTCGAGGCCTTCCATGCCGGGTAGGCCCCGGTGATCAGGCAGATCCCTGCACCTATGGCCATCGCCATGGGGACGTAGATGAGGCTATCCATTGCGAAGAAGTAATCGGCGGTGCCGACCATCCCGAAGACGACGAGGTAGCCGATGACAAGGCTTGCGATTGCACCGATGACCGCGCCGACGATACCAAGGATCCCGGCCTCGTAGACAAACATCCGCAGGACCTCGCCCCGCTGCGTTCCGATCGCCCTCAGGATACCGATCTCACGCACCCGTTCGTTCACCGACATCATCATGACGTTGAAGATCGAGACCGCTGCCACAAGGAGCGAGATCCCCGCGATCGCCATCACGAACGTTGTCATCGTGGATAGTGTCGAGGTTACGCTCTCCATCATGCGGCTGCTGTCCTGGACGGTGACCGTATCCTCTTTGCGGTTGAGTTCATCTTCGATCGCGGTCCTGACAGCATCGACGTTGTTGATATCATCAACCACTATGTTGACCTGATCATACTCGCCCTCACCGCCGTAGATCGCGGTGAAGAGTTTCTGCGAACCGACAACAGCCATATCCGTGGAGAGATCCATTGAGATCCCCCGCTCTTCCAGGATGCCGACGACCCTGACGGTCGCGGTTGGCCCCTCGTCAGGGTCGCCTATCTTAATCTTGCTCCCTACCTTCAGGTCAAGCCGCTCGGCAAGCGTCGGGCCCACGACCACCGAGGACGTGCTCTCTGGAAACTTTCCCGTCTCGACAACCAGCGTCTCGTGGATGATATTCGGGTCGAGCCCGTAGATGGTTGCCCGTCCGGTCTCCGACCCCGCCTCGATCTGATCGGACTCCGACATCAGGGCATAAACGGTCCCGTATTTCGCGACGATGCGCTCTATATCACGGAACTCGTCATCGGTGATCACGTCCTCATCGTCCTCGTCTTCCCCGCCGCCAGGCCCTCCTCCCATCATACCGCCGCCACCACGGTAGGGGGTGACGCTGAGTTTGTTTGCCATATCGGAGAGTTCTTCCGTGACCGAGAGCGTCATGTTCGCCCCCACCATCCCGATCGAGGCGATAGCAACGACACCGATGACTATGCCAAGAGCGGCAAGCACCGACCGCATAAAGTGGAGCCGGACGTTCCTTGCTGCGAGCGTGAGGATGATGTCTTTTTTTATCATGCGATCCTCCCGTCCCTTATCGTGATTGTTCGGTCGGCGTATGCGGCGGTCTCCGGGTTATGCGTCACCATAACGATCGTCCGCCCCCTCAGGTGGAGGTCTGCCAGGATCTCCATGATCTGGATGCTCGTCTGCGAGTCCAGGTTCCCCGTAGGCTCGTCGCAGAGGAGAATCGCCGGGTCGTTGACGAGCGCACGGGCGATAGCGACCCGCTGCTGCTGCCCTCCGGAGAGCTCGCCAGGTTTATGCGCCGATAGCGCCTCATCTATCCCGACCATGGTGAGAAGATGCCGGACCCTCCCTGTATCGTCGGGTCTGCGGTTCTTCATTATGAAGGGGTACTCGACGTTCTCGTAAGCGGTAAGCAGGGGGATGAGGTTGAACTTCTGGAAGATGTAGCCGATGGATGTCAACCGGAGAACGGTCAGGTCATGGTCATCCATCTCTCTGGTGTTCTTACCCGAAAGGAAGAGGTCGCCCGATGTCGGGCGGTCGAGACAGCCGATCTGGTTAAGGAGGGTCGACTTGCCAGACCCCGAGGGCCCCATGATCACGACAAACTCCCCCTCATCGATCCTGAGGTCCACCCCGTTTAGCGCCGTGACGTCGCCCGAAGGGAGGGTGTAGACCTTTCTGACATCGTTTAACTCGATAACCGGCCTGCTCATGCTTTTACCCCGGGATTACCTGTGGAGGCGGGCACGGATCTTGCCGACGTATCCCTTCCGCCACGCCACGGTGCCGACGGCGATCACAGCGATCACAAGCACGATCCCGGTGACCGGGATCTTTGCAAACCCGCTGCCAAACGACCCGGCCGCACCCATGCCACCTCTTGCAGGGGCAGCAGCGCTCATGCTGCCAGGGTTCTCGGTATCCGTGCCCTCCTGCAGCGTCTGGCCCGCACTCGAGAGGGAGACGCTCACGGTTGTGCTGTAGGTTTTGCCGTCCTCATCCCTGTACTGGACGAGGAGCGGAACGGAGGATGCACCCTGCGGCACGGTGCACGTCACCTCAAAACTCGAGAAGTCATCGGGCTCAAGCCCGCCGACAACGTAGACCGGGTAGGGGTCGGCCGCGGCCGCAGGATCATCGACGGTGACCTTGACGGCGTAGGCGTCTTTGAGCCCGGCGTTGGTAACGTCGCCGCTCAGGGTGATCGTGCTGCCGCTCCCGGTAACCTCGATGTTGTTCACCACCATATCCGGTTCGACAACACGGTCGCCGATCTCTATGGGTATGGTCAGGGTGGTGTGGTGCTCGTTGATCCCGTTCCGGTAGGAGAGATCGAATGTGAGTTCGGTCGACTGTGACGCCACGACACTGAATGTGGCGGTCTTCTCCTCATCAGGCGCAAGAGCGCCCAGGAAGACGGCCGTCTCGGTTGTCCTGACCCCCTCCCCGGACGGAGTTACGGTAACACCGCTCACGCTGGTTCCGCGGGGGTTCCCGACCGAGAGGACGATGGCGTCCTCACTGTTTGCCGGGAATGTCTCCGGAGCGTCGATCACGTTGACCTGGATCCCGGTGCTCTCAACCGTCACCGGGATGGAGTAGCGGACGCTTCCGCCGTCCCTGAGGTCAAGGTAGAAGACAGGATAGTATATCCCATCCTCAGCATCGGCCCGCACGGTAAACGTAAACGAGATGGTATTCCCCGGGCCAAGTGTGCCCACAGAGTCGTATGTCCTGTCGTTTACAACGACGACCCCGCTGGAGTAGAGTTCCGCCCTGCTGATGGCGACGCCGGTATCCCCGGTGTTCTGTATCTCGACCGTCACCGTCCCCGTGTCCCCGCGCATGAGGGTTTCAGGGTCGAGGGTGACACTGGTGACCGCGATCTGTTCCGCCGGTGTGGTCTCGGCCGCGCTGGCGGCGCCAACGAGCAGTGCGAACAGGAGCAGGACGCAGAGGTTGCGCCTCATCGGTCCCGCCCCGGTATCATTCTGGTTGTGGTCATGGCTCTTTCACTCGCTAAGAGTTTCTTTGTTTAGTTGCCGCCCGTTCAGCCTGCATGAGGGAGAAAAAGGCGATCGGTTTTTTGTTAATAACATTTTACATATTGTTATATATACTTTACTAAAAGTCAAGGGGGGGTTGTAAACAGCGTGCCGCGAATCCAGGGCGCAGAGAAAACAGGTGTGTCAATTAGGCTCGGGGCTGCGGTTGAACCGCCGGCA
>Ga0208693_1001068_pt1 | contig 20418 bp, 17 predicted proteins | sample AD_UKC071_MetaG_FD_184438 | JGI IMG/M metagenome (GOLD analysis project Ga0208693, IMG submission 184438) | Active sludge microbial communities of municipal wastewater-treating anaerobic digesters from USA - AD_UKC071_MetaG (SPAdes) (version 2) | ecosystem: Engineered > Bioreactor > Anaerobic >... | reverse complement strand
GGCTGCCCGCAGATGCTCGGGGTACTCGTAGTACCGGGCTGCATCGAACTCAGGGCGGCGGCGCGCGGGCACGTGCATGGGGCGGGGCATCAATGGTGTTGCAGGTGGTTCACCATGAAATGGGAACCGCAAAAACACTTTCAAGACCCGGGTGCGCCATGCCGATCAGTTCCGGCATACTGGGCAGAACCGCTGCAGGAGGTCTTATGTCCCATTACGTCTCGCATTTCAATGTCAGGCAAACCGAGGGCGGCCCCAGATACGTGCAACAGGGGCACTTTCAGAACTATGCACTGACCGTCGCCACGGGCTACGACGCCCAGCGCGACACGTACCCCGTACATGTCTACGTCCAGGCGCAGGGCGGGAAGAAAACCAGGTTGGGAGCAGACCTCAGCGCTGACAGCGTTCAGGACGCCTACGACCGTGGGTTCCACTACCTGCAGGTCTGGTTCAACAAGAAGGCGGCCGAAGGCTGAACTGCCGGCTCTCGCGGCGAGTGGCTGCCAACATGGGGAAAGTCTGGAGCGGGCGATGGGAATCGAACCCACGTTATTTGCTTGGGAAGCAAGAGTCCTACCATTGAACGACGCCCGCGAGGCACGCCGTGCTGGCTTGCAGCAGGGCGTTGGTGAAGCCGGCATTGTAGCCGGCTGGCGAGGCGGAGCTTACTTCTGGATGTCGCCCATGCAGAGGTATTTCATCTCCAGGTACTCGTCCATGCCGTGGCGCGAGCCCTCGCGGCCCAGGCCGGACTGCTTGACGCCGCCGAAGGGCACATGCTCGGTGGCGATGATGCCGGCGTTGATGCCCACCATGCCGTATTCCAGGGCCTCGGCCACGCGGAAGATGCGACCCACGTCGCGGCTGTAGAAGTAGCTGGCCAGGCCGAACTCGGTGTGGTTGGCGGCGTCCACGGCTTCCTGCTCGGTCTTGAAGCGGAAGACCGGCGCAAAGGGGCCGAAGGTTTCCTCGCGGGCACACAGCATGTCGGCGGTGGCCTCACCCACCACGGTGGGCTGGAAGAACTGGCCGCCCAGTGGCTGGCCGCCGGCCAGCACCTTGCCGCCCTTGGCCACGGCGTCGGCCACATGGCGCTGCACCTTCTGCACGGCGGCGTCTTCGATCAGCGGGCCTTGCACCACGCCGTCCTCGAAGCCGTTGCCTACCTTGAGCGCATTCACCTTGGCGGCGAATTTTTCCACGAAGCGGTCATAGACACCGTCTTGCACATAGAGGCGGTTGGCACACACGCAGGTCTGGCCGGCGTTGCGGTATTTGCTGGCCATGGCGCCTTCCACGGCGGAGTCGATGTCGGCATCGTCGAAGACGATGAAGGGCGCGTTGCCGCCCAGCTCCAGCGCCAGCTTCTTCACCGTGGGGGCGCTCTGGGCCATCAGGATGCGGCCCACTTCGGTGGAGCCGGTGAAGCTGATGTGGCGCACCACGTCGCTGGCGCAGAAGACTTTGCCGATGGCGATGGAGTTGTCGCTGTCGGCGGTGAGCAGGTTCAGCACACCCGCCGGAATGCCTGCGCGCACGGCTAGCTCGGCGGCGGCGAGGGCGGTCAGGGGGGTCAGCTCGGCAGGTTTGATGACCACCGGGCAGCCGGCTGCCAGGGCGGGCGCTACCTTGCGGGTGATCATGGCCAGCGGGAAGTTCCAGGGCGTGATGGCGGCGCACACGCCGATGGGCTGGCGCAGCACCATCAGGCGGCGGTTGTTGTCGAACTGCGGCAGGGTCTCGCCATTGGTGCGCTTGGCTTCCTCGGCAAACCACTCCACGAAGCTGGCGCCATAGGCCACCTCACCCTTGGCCTCGGCGAAGGGTTTGCCCTGCTCGGCGGTCATGATGCGGCCCAGGTCTTCCTGGTGGGCCATGAGCAGGTTGAACCATTTCAGCAGGATGGCGTGGCGCTCCTTGCCGGTCTTGGCGCGCCAGGCGGGCCAGGCGGTATTTGCAGCCGCGATGGCGGCTTCGGCGTCCTGTGCGTCCAGGTTGGCCACGTCGGCCAGCTTCTGGCCGGTGGCGGGGTCGTGCACGTCGAAGCGGCGGCTGCCGGCGACCCACTGGCCGTTGACAAGGCCGTCGGTCTTGAGCAGGGTCGGGTCTTTGAGCAGGGCGAGGGGAGAGGTCTTCATGTCCATGGGCGTGATTCCGGGATAGGCGAAGGAAAAAAGAGGGGTGTTCAGGCGGCAGGCTAGCATGGCCCCCTGCCGGGCTTGTCACCAATGTGGCACTCTCAGCAGGGTTTTGGCAAGGGCGTCAGGCCCGGCGCCCGCGCAGCCATTCCAGCACCAGCAGCAGGCTGGTGGTGAAGAGGATGAGCAGCGTGGCCACGGCGGCGATGGTGGGCGAGATGTTCTCGCGGATGCCGGTGAACATCTGGCGTGGCAGGGTGGCCTGGTCTGCCCCGGCCAGGAAGAGGGTGACCACCACCTCGACGAACGAGGTGGCGAAGGCGAACAGCGCGCCCGAGATCACCCCCGGTGCAATCACCGGCAGCGTGACGCGAAAGAAGGTGTTGAATGGCGTCTCGCCCAGGCTCAGCGAGGCGCGCACCAGGTTGTGGTTGAAGCCCGCCAGCGTGGCCAACACCGTGGTCAGCACGAAGGGCGCACCCAGCGCGGCGTGCACGATGATCAGGCCGAAGTAGCTGTCGGCCAGGCCCAGCGGCGCGAAATACAGGTAGGTAGCCACGCCCACCACGATGATGGGCACCACCATGGGCGCGATGAGGATGCCCATCAACAGGCCCTTGAAGCGGAAGTCCGCCCGCGACAGGCCCACCGCCGCCAGCGTGCCCAGCACCGTGGCGATGAGCGTGGCCGCCGGCGCCACGATGAAGCTGTTGCGGGTGGCGCGGCCCCACTCGGCCGACTCGAACAGGTTGCGGTACCACTTGAGCGACCAGCCCGGGATGGGGTAGGCGAGGAAGGAACTGTCGGAGAACGACAGCGGCACCATCACCAGGATGGGTGCGAGCAGGAACACCAGCACCGCCACGCACAGGGCGCGCAGCAGCCACCAGCCGAGCTTGTCGGCCAGCGTGGCATAGAGGGGAAACTGGGGAAGCATGGACATGGTGCGGCGACTTTCTTCAGTCAGGTCAGCGGGTTATCCCAGGCTCAGTTCGGCCTTGCCGATGCGGCGGTACACGCCGTAGAGCAGCAGCGTGGCGGCCAGCAGCAGGGCGCCCAGGGCGCAGGCCATGCCCCAGTTCACCTCCACATTGGTGTAGCGGGCGATGTAGTAGCTCAGCATCTGGTCGTCCGCGCCGCCCAGCAGCGCGGGGGTGACGTAGTAGCCGATGGCCAGGATGAACACCAGCAGCGCGCCTGCACCGATGCCGGGGTAGGTCTGCGGCACGTACACCCGGAAGAACGCGGCCAGCGGCGAGCTGCCCAGCGACACCGCCGCACGCAGGTAGGTGGGTGGCACGCTCTTCATCACGCTGTAGAGCGGCAGGACCATGAAGGGCAGCAGGATGTGCACCATGGCGATGATGACGCCTGTGCGGTTGAACAGCAGGGCCAGCGGGTGGTCGATCAGGCCCACGCCCATCAGCCCCCGGTTGACCAAGCCTTCGGATTGCAGCAGCACGATCCATGCGGCCACCCGCACGAGGATGGAGGTCCAGAACGGCACCAGCACCAGGATCATCAGCACATTGGCGGCGCGGGTGGGCAGCGACGCCAGCCACCAGGCCAGCGGGTAGCCCAGCAGCAGGCAGATCAGCGTGGCCACCAGGCTGATGTGGAAGGTGCGCAGCAGGATGCCGCCATAGGCACGCTGCTCCTCGGGCATGCGTTCGATCTGGCCCAGGGCGTTGCGCTGCAGGTCCACCGACGCCAGCAGGTAGTCGGGTGTCCAGCGGGCGCCGTTGCGGGCGATGGCGCGCCACAGCGGGGCTTCGCCCCAGCGCGGGTCCTTGTCCAGCAACTGGCCGCGGATGGACTCCGGCGTGCCCTGCAGGGGCAGGGCTCGGAAGGCGCCCATCACTAGCGAGCGCGCGCCGGGCACATCGGCGTTGAGCCGGCGCGCCAGCGCACCGGCGTCCGCGCTGTCGGGCAGGCGGGCCAGGTCCTGCACGAGTGCGGCATAGGCGGCCGGGCCGGGTGCGTCACGGCGGTCCCAGCCGTGCAGGGCCTCGATGGTGGCGGGCAGGGCATTGGCCACCTCGGGGTTTTCCACGGCGCGCTGCAGCAGCGCGACGATGGGCACCAGCAGGGTGAGCAGCAGGAACACCAGCAGCGGCAGCGTGAGGGCGAAGGCGCGCCATTTACGCCGTGCCTCGGCACGCGACAGTGCTTGGCGCAGCGCGCCGGGTGCGGGGGCGTCCAGGGCGGTGGCGCCGGGGTCGAGGGCCAGTGTGGCTTGCATGGTGATGTCCTGCATTCAGGGGGAATTACTGGGTGGCCCAGGCGGCGAAACGCTTCTCCAGCGCCTCACCCTGGTCGGCCCAGAAGGCCACGCTGAACTGCAGCGCCTCCTTGGCGTTGGCGGCCGAGGTGGGCAGGTCGTCCAGCACCTTCTTGTCCAGCTTGGCCAGCGCCTTGGTGTTGGCCGGGCCGTAGGCGATGTTCTGTGCGTACACGGCCTGGTTGGCGGGCTGCATGCCGAAGGCGATGAATTTTTGCGCGGCGTCCTTGTTGGGCGTGCCCTTGGGGATGGCCCAGTAGTCCAGGTCGTAGATGCCGCCGGGCCAGTAGATCTTCAGGTTGCGGCCTTCGCGGTTGGCAGCGTCGATGCGGCCGTTGAACACCGTGGTCAGCGCCACGTCGCCGGCCACCAGGAACTGCGGCGCCTGGGCGCCGGCTTCCCACCACTGGATGTGGGGCTTGAGCTCGGTCAGCTTCTTGAAGGCACGGTCGGCACCGGCCGGCGTGGCCAGCACCTTGTAGACGTCGGCGGGCTTCACGCCGTCGGCCAGCAGGGCGAATTCCAGGTTGTAGCGGGCGCCCTTGCGCATGCCGCGCTTGCCGGGGATCTTCTTGGTGTCCCAGAAGTCGGCCCAGCTGGTGGGGGCGGTCTTGAGCTTGTCGCCGTTGTAGGCCATCACGGTGGACCACACGAAGATGCCCACGGCGCATTCGTTCACCGCAGCGGGCAGCAGGTCGGCCTTGTCCACGAGCTTGCTGTAGTCCAGCTTCTCGAACAGGCCTTCGTCGCAGCCGCGTGCCGCATCGGGCGACTCGACCTCGACCACGTCCCAGGTCACTTTCTTCGCTTCGACCATGGCCTTGATCTTGGCCTGCTCGCCGTTGTATTCCACGGCGACGACCTTGTTGCCGGCCTTCTCATAGGGCTCGTAGAAGGCTTTCTTCTGGGCGTTGGCATTGGCGCCGCCAAAGTTCACGACGGTGATTTGCTGCTGTGCAAACCTGGGCAAGGCCAGGCAGGCGGCCAGGGATGCGCAGGCGATCAGGCTCTTTTTCATGGTGCAGTTTTCCTAGGGTTGGAGAGAGGACGGAGGAAGGGAACGGAATGGAAAAACGGGCGCGGCTCAGGCCGCGTAGATGCGGGTGGACTCGGGTGGAAATTCCAGCAGCACGGCATCGCCCGGCTGCGGCGGCGGGAAGGCATCGGTGGGCTGCGAGAGGGTCCGTTTCACGGTGGCCTGCTCCTGGCCATGGCCCAGGTCGCACATCAGGCGCAGGTGGTCGCCGTAGTAGATGGTGCGGGCCACCGTGGCGGGCACGGCCGACACCTTGGGGTAGGCGGTGTGCGGGTGCAGCACGATGCGCTCGGGCCGCACGCAGGCCTGTACGCGGGCACCGCGCGCGGCACCGTTCACGTTCACGCCGGGCAGCAGGTGGCCGCCGGGCAGCTGGATGGCCGCACCCGTTCCGGGGGTGTCGTGCAGCGTGCCGGTGAGCACGGTGTTGTCGCCCACGAAGCCGGCCACGAAGCGGTTGGACGGTGTCTCGTACAGCGATTCCGCACTGTCCAGCTGCTGGATCACCCCTTCGTTGAACACGGCCACGCGGTCGCTCATGGTCAGGGCCTCGCCCTGGTCGTGGGTCACGTAGACGAAGGTCACGCCCAGCTGGCGGTGCAGTTCCTTCAGCTCGATCTGCATGTGCTCGCGCAGCTGCTTGTCGAGCGCGCCCAGCGGCTCGTCCATTAGCACCAGCTGGGGGTTGAACACCAGCGCGCGGGCCAGGGCCACGCGCTGTTGCTGGCCGCCCGACAGGCGCGCGGGCAGGCGGTCGGCCATGCCGGACAGGCGCACCATGTCCAGCGCCTTCTGCACGCGCTCGGCCTGCTCGGCCTTGGGCACTTTGCGCACGGTCAGCGGGTAGGCCACGTTCTCGCCCACGGTGAGGTGGGGGAACAGCGCATAGTTCTGGAACACCATGCCGAAGTTGCGCTTGTGCGGCGGCGTGCCGGTGATCTGGCGCCCGTCCAGCAGGATGTCTCCAGCCGTGGGGGACTCGAAGCCGGCCAGCATCATCAGTGTGGTGGTCTTGCCCGAACCCGAGGGGCCCAGCAGGCTGAGGAACTCGCCGCGCTGGATGTCCAGGTCGAGCTGGCGCACCACCAGCTGTTCGCCGTCGTAGGTCTTTTGCACGCCGCTGAAGCGCACCAGGGGTTCTGTGGTGGTCATGGTGGAGGCCATTCAGGGGTGTGCGGGCTCAGCCCACGGCGGCGAAGCTGTCGGCCAGGATGGCCAGGCCTTCGTCGAGCAGTTCGTTCGACGCCGTGAGCGGCACCAGGATGCGGATCACGTTGCCGTAGGTGCCGCAGGACAGCAGGATCAGCCCGCGCCGTGCGGCCTCGGCCACCACTTGCTTCGTGAGGGCGGCGTCGGGGCGCTGCAGGTCGCCGCCTTCAAACAGCTCGATGGCCACCATGGCACCCAGGCCGCGCACATCGCCGATGGCGGGCACCTTGGCCGCGATGTCCTTCAGGCCGCGCACCAGCAGCGCGCCCATGTCCTGGCTGCGCGTCAGCAGCTGTTCCTTCTCGAAGGCGTCGAGCACCGCCAGCGCGGCGGCGCAGGCCACCGGGCTGCCGGCATAGGTGCCGCCCAGGCCCCCCGGAGCGGGCGCGTCCATCACGTCGGCGCGGCCCACCACACCCGCCAGCGGGAAGCCGCCGGCCAGCGACTTGGCCGTGGTGATCAGGTCGGGCGCCACGGGCCATTGCTCGCAGGCGAACCAGGTGCCGGTGCGGCCGGCGCCGGTCTGCACCTCGTCCGCAATGAGCAGGATGCCGTAGCGGTCGGCCAGTGCCTTCAGGCCGCTGATGAACTCGGGCGGCGCTACGTAGAAGCCGCCTTCGCCCTGCACCGGCTCCAGGATGAACGCGGCCACACGCTCGGGCTCGATGTCGTTCTTGAAGATCAGCTCGACCGAGTGCAGCGCATCGGCCACGCTGATGCCGTGCAGCGCATTGGGGAACAGCGCATGGAAGGTCTCGCCCGGGAAGGGGCCGAAGCCCAGCTTGTAAGGGGCCACCTTGCCGGTCAGCCCCAGCGTGAGGTTGGTGCGGCCGTGGTAGCCGCCGGTGAAGGCGATCACGCCGGGGCGCCTGGTGTAGGCGCGGGCGATCTTGACGGCGTTCTCCACGGTTTCGGCGCCGGTGGTGAGCAGCAGGGTCTTTTTGGGTGCGGCCCCAGGGGCCAGCGTGTTCAGGCGCTCGGCCACTTCCACGTAGGGTTCGTAGGCCACCACCTGGAAGCAGGTGTGGGTGTACAGGTCGAGCTGCGCCTTCACGGCGGCGATCACCCCCGCATGCAGGTGGCCGGTGTTGAGCACCGCGATGCCGCCGGCGAAGTCGATGAAGCGGCGGCCCTCCACGTCCCACAGCTCGGCGTTGCGGGCTTTCTGGACGAAGAGTTCGTGGGCCTGGCCCACCCCCCGTGCCACGGCGGCATGGCGGCGGGCGAGGAGGGCGGCGTTGGTGAAGTGGCGGTCTTGCTGCATGGTGATGGACAGGTGGTTGCGACAGGGAATGAAGGAATGCGGCGAATTCTGGAATCCGCGCCACCGTCCGTCCATGTACAGCGCAGCGCTGTTTGGCGCACACTGTGCAGGTCTAAAATCCTGTACAGGCAATCCCTGATCCGGGGCGCGCCAAGACGGTGCACAATTCGCCCCCTTTTCCGATCTCTCGATGCTCACTCTCAGCCCGGACCTCCAGACACCGCTGGTCAGCCAGATCGTCGATGGACTGCGTGGCCTCATCACCGGGCAGGTGCTCAAGCCCGGCGCCAAACTCCCCTCGATCCGCGCCTTCGCGGCGGCCCATGGTGTGAGTGTGTTCACCGTGGTGGAGGCCTACGACCGACTGGTGGCGCAGGGCTGGCTGGTGTCGCGTGCCAATGCGGGCTTCTTCGTGAAGCGCCGGGGCGACGAGGGGGGCGCGCCCGGTGCTGGTGCACAGGAGCGGCCGGTGCCCCGCTTTGACGCGCGCTGGTACCTCAAACAAATTTTTGAAAACCGCAATCTGCCGATGAAACCCGGCTGTGGCTGGTTGCCGCACGACTGGCTGTTCGGCGACGCCGTGCGCCGCAGCATGCGACAGCTGTCGTCCGACGGCCCCGAACTGGACGGCTACGGCCTGCCGCACGGCCACATGGCGCTGCGCATGGTGGTGGCCGAGTCGCTGGCCGAGCAGCACCTGGCGGTGGATGCCGAGCAGGTGCTGCTCACGCAGGGCTCCAGCCAGGCGCTGGACCTGGTGGCGCGCCGACTCGTCAAGCCCGGCGACGTGGTGCTGGTGGACGACCCGGGCTACCCCAACCTGCTGTTCATGCTGCGATTTGCCGGTGCCCATCCGGTGGGCGTGCCGCGCACCGCCAGCGGCTACGACCTGCCCGCGCTGGAGGCGCTGCTGGCCACCCACCGGCCCACCGTGTTCTTCACCCAGCCGCGCCTGCAGAGCCCCACCTGCTCGGTGGCCTCCGTGGCGCACCTGCACCGGCTGCTGCAACTGGCCGAGCAGCACGACTTCATGCTGGTGGAGAACGACATCTACGCCGACATGGACGCGGGTGTGCGCCCCTCGCTGGCCAGCCTGGACCAGCTGCAGCGGGTGATCTACCTGGGCAGCTTCTCCAAGACCATTTCACCCAACCTGCGCACCGGCTTCCTGGCGGCGCGCCGTGACCTGCTGGACGAACTGGTGCAGCTCAAGATGGTGTCGGGGCTCACGTCCTCCGAGATCACCGAGCGCATCACCTTCGGCGTGGTGACGGACGGCCGCTGGCGCAAGCACCTCAAGTCGCTGCGCGAGCGCCTGGCCGAGGCGCACCGCGCGGTGGGGCGGCGGCTGGAGAGCCTGGGCTTCGAGCTGTTCCACGAACCCGGCGCGGGCATGTACCTGTGGGCCCGCCACCCCGACCTGCCCGACAGCGCCGAGCTGTCGAAGGAGGCCACGGGTGCGGGCATCATGCTCGGGCCGGGCCAGCTGTTCCTGGTGGAGCCGCGGCCCACGGGCTGACTGCGCTTCAACGTGGCGTTCAGCCAGGACGAGCGCATGTGGCGCTTCCTGGAGCAGCGCATCGTGCTGGGGCAGCAGGCGGCCGAGTAGCTGGGGCTTTTTTAAGCATTTCAGGCCAAACGCGCCCGTTTTATAAGCGCATGCAGCTATCAAAATGATAGTTAACGACTTTGCGCTTCACTGGTCGATGATGCGCCGGGCGAACCGCTCCAGGTAGTCCATCAGCTGGTCGGAACCGGCCACCGCATGGGCCTCATCGCCCGAGGCGATGCCCTGGGCCAGGTGCATGTGGGCGCGGGCGCCTTCCGACACTTCGCCTTCGTGCTGGTAGGCGTACCAGAAGCGGCGGCACTGCACGATGAGCGGCGCCACACTCTTGATGGCCGAATGGTTCTGGCTGGCCTGGTGGGTGACCACGTCCAGCTCGTGGTCGGCCAGCATGTAGTCGTCCAGGTGGTTGCGCGCGGCGGCCTCCACCATCTTCTCGGCGCAGCGCACGATGGCCTGGCGCTGCGGTGCCGTGGCGCGGCGCGCGGCGCAGGACGCGATCAGCCGCTCCAGCACACGGCGGGTCTGGATCACGTCCAGGTGCTCCGCCAGGTCGATGTGCGACACCAGCAGCCCGCGCCGGGGCTGCTGGGCGATGAGCCCGATGGAGACCATCCGCAGCAGCGCCTCGCGCACAGGGGTGCGGCCCAGGCCGGTGCTTTCCACGATGTCGGCTTCGACCACGGGGGTGCCGGGCTCCAGCTGCAGCGTGGAGATCATGGCCTCGATGGCGTCATAGGCCACGTCGGCCGCGCGCCGTTTGGGCGCGGTGTCTCGCTTCGGGGGGGCGCTGCTCGATTGCATAGGGTGGCTCTGCAGGGTCTTGGCTACCGCATATTAGTGGTTCGCCATGGTCAGGATTTCGTCGTACAGCGCGCGTGGCACCGCCACGCCTTCGCGCAGGCTGCGCTCGCGGGCGGCGAAGCGGCGCTGTGAAGGCAGTCGGGCGCCCTGGCGGGTGATGGCCTCGAACATCGCTTCGGCACGGGCCTGGTGCGTGGCGGCATCGCCGCCCGCAAACCGGGCGGGGTCGAAAGCCAGGATCAGCTCGCCATGTAGCGGTGTGGCGCCGGCGCCTGCGTCATGCGCGATGGACTCGCGGCTGGTCCAGTCGCCGATCAGCGTACCGGCCATCAGCTCCACCATGGTGGCCAGGGCCGAGCCCTTGTGCCCGCCAAAGGTGCGCATGGCGCCCCGGGCCACGGCCACCGGGTCGGTGGACGGCTTGCCTTCTGCGTCCACGCCGCAGCCCTCGGGCAGGGGCTGGCCCGCGCGGCGGTGCAGCTCCAGGTCACCCCGCGCAATGGCGCTGGTGGCGAAGTCGAACACATAGGGGTAGGGCCCCGGGCGCGGCCAGCCGAAGGCGATGGGGTTGGTGCCGAACACCGGCTGATGCCCGCCTTCTGGTGCCACCCAAGCATGGCTGGGCGTGAGCGCCAGCGCGGCGAAGCCATGGGCGGTGATGGCCTCGATCTCGGGCCACAGGGCCGAGAAGTGCACGCAGCGGTTGATGACCAGCGCCCCCATGCCATGGCGGCGGGTGGCCTCCAGCAGCGCGGGCAGGCCCTGCTCGAATGCCAGCGGCGAGAACGCACCCTGCGCATCCACCCGTACCACCGGCCCGAAACCTGTGTGCACCTGGGGCAGGGCCTGCAAGTCCACCTTGCCGGCGCACACCGTGTGGGCGCAGCTGGTGAGGCGGTAGACGCCGTGGGACTGGCAGGCGTCCCGTTGCCCGGCGACGATGACGCGGGCCATCGCACCTGCATGGGCTTCGCTCAGGCCCAGGCGCAGCAGTACGCTGCGGGCCAGCGCCAGCAACTGGTCGAGGGGGATATGCACCATCTCAGGCTGGGCGGTGGCGCTGGCAGTGGAGGTCTGTGTCATGGGCGAAGTTCGGTGGGTTGTGCCGATTGCGCCAGCGTGCCGATGCGCACAGGCGCCAGCAAGTGGCGGGGTGGGGCGGGTGTCCAGCCGAACAGGGCCTGGGTGGCGGCGCCGCACACGCGGCCCTGGCAGGCGCCCATGCCGCAGCGGGTGTGCAGCTTGGCGTCGATCCAGCCGGTGCGGGCCTGCAGTGCGCGCAAGGGCACGTCTTCGCAGCGGCAGACCAGGGTGTCGGGGGTGGCCAGTTTTCGCACCGCGTCGCTTAGCTGAAACTGGCTGTGCAACAGGTCAGCAAAACCCTGCCAGCGGGCCAGGCTGGGCAGCAGTGCCTGGGCGCGGATCGTGTCGCCTGCTGCGGCATGCCCGGCGATGGCGCCCTGGGCCAGGGCACGTTCGCTGCCACCAAAGCCGGTGCATTCACCGGCGGCATACACGCGAGGCACGCTGGTGGCCATGTGGCTGTCTACCTGTAGACCCTGGCGTGTATTCAGCGTGCAGCCCAGCAACTGGCCCATCTGGGTGTTGGGCACCAGGCCAAAGCCGCAGGCCAGCCGGTCGCAGGCCAGGGTTTCCTGCTGCGTGCCGCGCTGGATGTGTACGGACTGCACTTGCCCCTGGCCTTCGGCCCGCAGTACATGGCTGGAGGTGCGCCAATGGCGGTTCAACAAGGTCGTGGCTTGTAATGCCTTGGCAGGCCAGCGCGGTAGTTGCAGGGTAAAGGTGGCCAGTGCTTGCCAGGACGCCTGCTCGGCGATACGGATGACCTGGGCGCCGGCCTTGCGGGCGGTGTCGGCGGCGGCCAGCAGCAAGGGGCCGGTGCCAGCCACCACGATGCGTTCACCTTTGACGGACAGGCCGCCCTTGACCAGGGCCTGCAGCCCACCGGCGCCCGTCACGCCCGGCAGTGTCCAACCTGGGAAAGGCAGCAGCAGTTCGCGTGCGCCGTTGCACAGAATGAGGCGGTGGCTGTGCTGCACCCAGCCGCGCTCGGCATCTTCCAGCAGCAGGGCGGGGGCGTCGCCGGGTGCGGCAGGGCCACCCAGGCCCACCACGCGGGTGCCGCAGAGCAGGCGGATGTGGGGGTGGCGTGCCAGGGCATCGCGGTGCTGGCGTGCCAGCGGTGGCAGGCTGGCACCAGGGCCGTCGCGCCAGATCTGGCCGCCGGGATGGATGTTGTCGTCCACGATGGTGATGGCCATGCCGCTGGGCGCGGCAGCCAGGGCCGCCGCCATGCCGGCGGGGCCGGCGCCCACGATCAGCAGGTCGCAGCGTTCCGTGGGGTTCATGCCGGGCCTCCCTGGGGGCGGGTGCCGGTGCTCACCACCATGCCATCAGTGCACGCGGTCTGGCACGCCAGGCGACGGCGGCCATCCACCAGCACGCGGCATTCATGGCAGATGCCCATGCCGCAGAAAGGGGCGCGGCGCTCGCCGCTCACCGAGGTGCGGCTGCAGCCGGGCGGCAACAGGGCCAGGGCCGCTGCGAGGCTGTGGCCTGGCGCCAGCGTGATGGGTGTGCCGTCGATGACGACGTTGACGGAGGTGGGGGTACGTGAGGCGCTCATGCCACCAGGCCCTCCAGGTTGAAGCGTTGCGCTGCAAAAGGCGCGGGGTCCAGCGGCAGCGAGCCGCCTGTCATCTGCGCTGCCAGCAGTTCGGCGGTGGCGGGTGCCGTGGTCACACCCAGGCCTTCGTGGCCGACGGCCAGCCAGAGCTGCTCGCGGCTGGGGTGGCGGCCGATGATGGGCATGCTGTCAGGGGTGGTAGCGCGGAAGCCGGTCCAGGTACGGATGGCGTTCAGCTCGGCCAGGCCGGGCATGTAGTCCAGCGCGCGGCGCAGCATTTGGGCCAGCACATCCTGGTCAACCGCGGGGTCCGTGGTGTCGAACTGGCGGGAGGAGCCCAGCAGCAACTGCCCGGTGGGGCGTGGCTGCAGGTTGAAGGCCACCGAGGTGCCGGCGGTCTGGTGTGCGTTGGTGATGTAGCCCAGCTCCACCAGCTGGTGCCGCACCGTGCCGGGGTAGCGGTCGGTGATAAGCAAGTGGCCCTTTTTGGGCTGGATGGGCAGCTCGGGGCAGAAGCGGGTGGCGTGGATGCCGGCGGCCAGCACCACGGCCTGGGCCTCGCGCCAGCTACCGTTCGCCAGTGTCACGCGGCCGCCGTCGATGCGGGTGGCCTCGGCCTGCTCGAAGCGGATCGGGCGTGGTGCGTTGTGCAGCAGCCACTGGGCTGCGTTGGGCGCGTAGACGATGCTGTCGCCAGAGACTTTCAGCGCACCGTGCAGGCCGGGGTGCAGCGAGGGCTCCAGGCGGCGCAGGGCGGCGGCGTCCAGCAGCTCGCAGGCCAGGCCATGGTCGCGCATACGCCGGGCTTTTGCTTCGGCGCCGGCCATCTCGGCGTCGTTGGCGGCGAGCCAGAGGGTGCCGCAGTTGGTGTAGGCGCAGCCGGGCTGCTCGGCCGTCATACGCGGACCCCATGTGTGCCACAGCGCCACGGAGGCCTGGCTCAGCGCCAGCTCGGCCGGGTTGTCGTCCAGCACCACCAGGTGGCCCATGCCGGCGGCCGTGGCGCCGCCCAGGCGTGCGTCCAGCACCAGCACGTTCAGGCCCTGGCGCGCCAGCACATGGGCGCAGGCTGCGCCAACGATGCCGGCGCCGATGACAATGATGTCTGCGTGCTGCATGGGCCTGAAGGGCTTAGAGCCGGATGCCCCAGCCGAAGGGGTCGTCCTGTTCAATCAGCAGCGTGGCTTCGGCGCTCATGTGGGCGCGGCCGCGCAGGGTGGGGACGATCTTGTCTCCCTCTCGCTCGTAGCTGGCTTCAAACACGCTGCCGATGATGCTGGCCTGGCGCCACACCTGGCCCGGCTGCAGTTTGCCGTCGGCGGCCAGGCAGGCCAGCTTGGCGCTGGTACCGGTGCCGCAGGGCGAGCGGTCGTAGGCGCCGCCGGGGCACAGCACGAAGTTGCGGCTATTGGCTTTGTCGTCGTCGGCGAAGACTTCAATATGGTCGATCACGCCGCCATCCGATCCGCGGTGGCCCTGGGCCTCCAGTGCCTGCTGGATGGCCGTGGTGAACTGGGTCAGTGCCTGCAGGTTGTCGCTGGTGACACGCTGCGTGTGTTCGGTGACCAGGAAGAACCAGTTGCCGCCCCAGGCCACGTCGCCGGTGACGCTGCCGTAGCCGGGCACGTCCACCGCCAGGCGGTGGTGCAGGCGGAAGGCGGGCACGTTGCGCACGCTGACCGAGCCGTCCTCGTGCAGCGTGGTGCTGACGGTGCCCACCGGGGTTTCGATGCCGTGTACACCGGGCCGGATGCGCCCCAGGTGGGCCAGCGATGCCACCAGCCCGATGGTGCCGTGGCCACACATGCCCAGATACCCGGTGTTGTTGAAGAAGACCACGCCAGCGGTATTGGCCTTGTCCACCGGCTCGCACAGCAGCGCACCCACGATCACGTCGTTGCCACGCGGCTCCAGCACGGTGGCGGCACGCCAGGCGTCGTGCTGTGCGGCCAGCATGGCGCGGCGCTCGGCCATGCTGCCGGTGCCCAGGTCGGGGAAGCCGCCGATGACGAGGCGGGTGGGTTCGCCGCCGGTGTGCGAGTCGATGATCTGGATACGTTGCATGGCTGGATGAAGGCTGTATGGAAAAAACACTCCGCCGAAACACCAGCGGAGTGTGTGCCGGGCTCAGTAACTGGCCAGCGGGGTAGGGGCTGCGTTCTTGAAGGTCAGCACCGTGATGGGCGCCTGCTTCAGGTTGCCATTCTCGTCATAGGCGTAGGTGCCCGCCACGCCCTGGTAGCTGCCCTTGTAGATCTCGGCGCCCACCTTGTTCGGGTCCAGCGACTGGGTCTTCTGGATGGCTTCGCCGATGAGCAGCGTCTGGTCGTAGTACGAAGCCGCGTAGGCGTCGGCGTCCAGGTTGAAGCGCTTCTTGAACTTCGCCTTGAAGGCCGGGCCGGCGTTGGTCTTGTCGAGCATGGTGCCGCCCTGGGCGCAATACACCAGGTCGTTCACCGCGTCGCCGCCGAGCTTGCCCACTTCGGGGCTGCACAGCGTGTCGCCACCCAGCAGCTTGGCGGGCAGCCCGAGCTGCTTCATCTGGCGTGCCATGGGCGCGGCTTGGGGCGCGTAGCCGCCGAAGAAGATGGCTTCAGGTTGTTTGGCCTTGAGCGAGGTCAGGATGGACAGGAAGTCCACCGACTTGTCGGTGGTGAACTCCTGGCCCACCACGTTCAGGCCCTGCTTCTTGGCTTCCTTGGTGAACTCTTCGGCCACGCCCTGGCCGAAGGCGGTGCGGTCGTCGATGACGGCCACGTTCTTCACCTTCATCACCTTGGCGGCGTAGATGGCCATGTTCGAGCCGATCTGGGTGTCGCTGGCGATGATGCGGTACAGGTTCTTGTAGCCGCTCTGGGTGACCTTGGGGTTGGTGCCCACGGTGGACACCATGGCGCCACCGTTGCTGTACACGCGGGACGCGGGGATGGTCACCCCCGAGCAGTAGGGGCCCATCACGAATTTCACCCCGCCGTCCACGAACTTCTGCGCCACGCTCACACCGGTCTTGGCGTCGCACTGGTCGTCTTCGGACTGCAACTCGAACTTGAGCGTCTTGCCGCCCACGCTGATTTTCTGGGCGTTGAGTTCCTCGACGGCCAGGCGCACGCCGTTCTCGTTGTCCTTGCCGGCAAAGGCGTTGGGGCCGGAGAGCGGGCCGCTGTGGCCGATCTTCACCACCTGTTCCTGCGCGGCCGCGTGGCCGGCCAGGGTCAGGGAAGCCACGGCCAATGCGGCCAGCATGCTGGGATGTTTTTTCATGGAAGCTCCTTCGGGATGGACTGGGGGAGGGTGAGGGGTTCAGGCGACGGACTGGTATTCGGTCGGGCGGGTGGCCAGTGCCTTCTTGACGATGCCTTCGATGAAGGCGCGCTCTTCGCCGATCAGCGGCAGGCGCGGGCGGCGCATGTGTTCGGTGCCCACACCCACCAGCGCGTCGATCAACTTGAGGTTTTGCACCAGCTTGGTGGACACGTCCAGGTGCAGCATCGGCGTCATCCACTGGTACAGCTTCAGCGCTTCGGCAAACTTGCCGGCCTTCATCAGGTTGTACAGCGCCACGGTTTCGCGCGGGAAGGCGCAGCCCACGCCAGCCAGCAGGCCGTCGCAGCCCAGGGCCAGGCCTTCATAGGCCAGGTCGTCCACGCCCAGGAAGATCTGGTAGCGGTCACCCAGCGCCAGGCGCAGGTCGGTCACGCGGCGGATGTTGTCGGTGCTTTCCTTGATGGCCTCGACCCACTTGCAGTCGGCCAGCTCGGCAAAGTGCTCGGGCTTCAGGTCCACGCGGTAGGCCACCGGGTTGTTGTAGACCATCACCGGCTTCTGTGCGGCTTCGGCCATGGTGCGCACGTTGAGGATGGCTTCGCGCGAGTCAGCTACGTAGATGACCGAAGGCATGACCATGAAGCCGGCCACGCCCAGCTTGTTGGCACCGTCGATATAGCGCAGGGCTTCGCGGGTGCTGGTTTCCGACACGTTGGCCAGCACGGGGATACGGCCGTCGGCGGCTTCCAGCGCGATCTTGGCGACCTGGAGCTTTTCTTCCAGCGACAGGGTGCTGGCTTCGCCCAGCGAACCACAGGTCACCAGGCCGTGGATGCCGTTGCGGATCTGGAAGTCGATGTGGCGGGCGGTGCCTTCGGCGTCGATGCTCTCGTCGGCGTGGAACTTGGTGGTGATGGCGGGGAAGATGCCTTGCCAGCGGGTGTTGCTCATGGGTGAAAACTCCTGAAGTGAACGGGGTTGCGGACGAAGAACAGTGCTTTGGCGTGCTGTTGTTAAATATATTAATAAGATATCTAAAATATCTTGTCAGGGTATTAAGCAGCTTGCGTGCCAGCCTGTTTTGGGCTTAAAAGCCGCTTCTCGGCGTGTTTTGGGGAGTGCGTTTGTGCCCTGGTGGTGCATGGGCACCAGTCTGGGGAGTACCTCCCGCGCTGTGCGCAGGGGTAGGGGCAGGGCAGCCGGTTTTGAAGAGAAATCAGCCCGGTATGGCCATTTCACTGGGGCATACAGCTATACAAAAAATAGCAGCCGCCGGCCACGCAAGGCCGGGGCCGTGTGTGGCGCTCAATACGCCTGCTGGTAGATCAGCAGTGCATCGGCCTCTGCCACCTCGCGCGGGTTGTTGATGAGCAGCCGGGTTTGCTGCATCGCGTCGCTGGCCAGGCGGGGCAGGGCGGCCTCGTCCACGCCATGGTCACGCAGGCGCATGGGCAGGCCGGTGGCGGTGATCAGTTCCTGCAGGTGGCGGATGAAGGCGGTGGTCTTGGCATGGTGGTCGCCTTGCACGCCGGGCAGCAGGGCCTCGGCCAGCGCGGCGTAGTGGGGCGCGGCGGCCTCGGCGTTGAAGCGCAGCACATGGGGCAGCACCAGGGCGTTGCTCAGCCCGTGCGGCAGGTGGAACACCCCGCCCAGCGGGTAGGCCAGGGCATGCACGGCAGCCACGGGGGCGTTGGCAAAGGCCTGGCCGGCCAGCATGGCGCCCAGCAGCATGGCTTCGCGGGCCTGCACATTGCTGCCGTCCTGGCAGGCGGGCACCAGGTTGGCGGCCAGCAACTGCAGGGCCTGCACGGCCAGTGCGTCCGACAGTGGGTTCTTGAGCCGCTTCGAGGTGAAGGCCTCGATGGCATGCACCATGGCGTCGATGCCGGTGGCGGCGGTGATGGCGCTGGGCAGGCCCAGGGTCAGCTCGGCGTCCAGCACGGCCATGTCGGCATAGAGCTGGCGGGCGACGATGCCGCTCTTGGTGGTCTCGCCCGTGGTGACGATGGCGATGGGGGTCACCTCCGAGCCGGTGCCCGCCGTGGTGGGCACCTGCACCAGCGGCAGGCGCTGGCCTTGCACCTTGTCCACGCCATACATCTGGTCCAGCGGCTGGTGGCCCGCCACCAGCACGGCCACCAGCTTGGCCACATCCATGGACGAGCCACCGCCCAGGCCGATGACCAGTTCGGTGCCGAAGGCGCGGGCGCGGTCGGTGATCTCCAGCACCACATGGTCGGGCGGGTCGGCCTGCACGTCGCTGATGACCAGGCTGTGCCAGCCAGCGCGCTGCAGGCTGTCCAGCGCGGGCTGCAGCAGGCCGCTGCGGTAGAGGAAGGCGTCGGTCACGATACAGACGCGGCCGGGGGCAAAACGGCTTTTCAATATTTCGCCCAGGCTGGCGGCGGCACCGGCCTGGACAAGGATGTGGGGCACGGTCTGGAAAACAAAGGAACCCATGGGATCGGTCTCGTTGTCAGGTTGGAGGGGTGGCGTGCATGGTGCGGCAGCTCCGTGGCATCGTAAATCCAGTTCAACCCGGAGCCCGTCGCCCGCGCGGCAGCTTGCGCCGGGGCCGTCAAGAACGTGTTCAATGTCTTTTTGGAGTTGCACAAGTGTCTTTTCGGGATGGGATGCTAGGCGCAGTGCGCAGTCCATAGCCCGGCTATGGACAAGCGCTGCAACGCCGCAGACCGCCCGAAAAGGCACTTGCCCGAAGGGTTGGAGTGAAATCGGGCGATTGAGCGCCCCAGCTGCTGGCATGGGCAGGAGCCCATGCGGCGCATCTGGGCCACCCACTCATCCCGATTGCACTCCAATGCAATCTCCAAAAAGACATTGAACACGTTCTAGAATCGTCAACCCCCGTCCGTGCGGGCTGGCGTTCTTGTCCTGCCCCACCTCTGACCAAGTGCACAACATGACCATCTCCGTTGCCGATATCCGCAAGACCTTCCTGGACTTCTTTGCTTCCAAAGGCCACACCGTTGTGGCCTCCAGCTCCCTGGTGCCCGGCAACGACCCCACGCTGATGTTCACCAACTCGGGCATGGTGCAGTTCAAGGACGTGTTCCTGGGCACCGACAAGCGCCCCTACAACCGTGCGACCTCGGTGCAGGCCTGCCTGCGCGCCGGCGGCAAGCACAACGACCTGGAGAACGTGGGCTACACCGCGCGCCACCACACGTTTTTCGAGATGCTGGGCAACTGGTCGTTCGGTGACTACTTCAAGCGAGAGTCGCTCAAGTGGGCCTGGGAACTGCTGACCGAGGTCTACAAGCTGCCGCCCGAGCGCCTGCTGGCCACCGTGTACGCGGAGGACGACGAAGCCTTCGACATCTGGACCAAGGAAATCGGCCTGCCGCCCGAGCGCGTGATCCGCATCGGCGACAACAAGGGCGGCCGCTACAAGAGCGACAACTTCTGGATGATGGCCGACACCGGCCCCTGCGGCCCGTGCAGCGAAATCTTCTACGACCACGGCGACCATATCCCCGGCGGCCCCCCGGGCAGCCCGGATGAAGACGGCGACCGTTTCATCGAGATCTGGAACAACGTGTTCATGCAGTTCAACATGGCGGAAGACGGCTCGGTGACCCCGCTGCCCGCGCCCTGCGTGGACACCGGCATGGGCCTGGAGCGCCTGGCTGCCATCCTGCAGCACGTGCACAGCAACTACGAGATCGACATTTTTGACGCGCTGATCAAGGCCGCTGGCCGCGAAACCGGCACCGCCGACCTGAGCAACCCTTCGCTCAAGGTGATTGCCGACCACATCCGCGCCACGTCCTTCCTGATCAGCGACGGCGTGATCCCCAGCAACGAAGGCCGCGGCTACGTGCAGCGCCGCATCGTGCGCCGCGCCATCCGCCACGGCTACAAGCTGGGCCAGAAGACCCCCTTCTTCCACAAGATGGTGCCCGACCTGGTGACGATGATGGGTGCCGCCTACCCCAACATGGCCAGCCAGGCTCAGCGCATCACCGAGGTGCTCAAGGCCGAGGAAGAACGCTTCTACGAGACCCTGGCCAACGGCATGGAAATCCTCGACGCCGCTCTGGCCGACGGCGCCAAGGTGCTGCCCGGTGAAGTGGCCTTCAAGCTGCACGACACCTATGGCTTCCCGCTCGACCTCTCCAACGACGTGGCGCGCGAACGCGGCGTGACGGTGGACGAAGCCGGCTTCCAGGCCGCCATGGAAGCGC
>Ga0208693_1001063_pt1 | contig 20450 bp, 20 predicted proteins | sample AD_UKC071_MetaG_FD_184438 | JGI IMG/M metagenome (GOLD analysis project Ga0208693, IMG submission 184438) | Active sludge microbial communities of municipal wastewater-treating anaerobic digesters from USA - AD_UKC071_MetaG (SPAdes) (version 2) | ecosystem: Engineered > Bioreactor > Anaerobic >... | reverse complement strand
CCCGCCAGCGACTCCACGTCCAACACATCCCGCTGCGGACTCGACTCACCCTGCACAACCCAACAATTCCAGCCCAGAACCGATCAACGCGGCGGACTCGCGGACGGATTGTTCAGCAGGCTCCTAGAGCGACGCCGGTCCGCTTCCTGGTGGGCCCGGCGGCCTACTCCGTGGAGGAGCCGGCCTGGAGGCGTCCGATCTCGGCGCGGGCAGCCGAGACGAGCTCGGCGTTGGTTGTGCGCGTGGCCCCAGAGTCCCCAGCCGCCCTCGGGTGCCTCGGTCACGAGCACCCAGGTGCGCTGCGCCAGCGACGGGTCGCGGGCGGCGTCCGCCACGATGGCGGTGAGGCGCTCGACCACGGCTAGCTGCTTGTCGCGATCAAGGGCCCCGGCGTTGGTGAGCACCTGAACGCGCACGTCGTTGGAATCGCCGTCCACGGTCGACACGGCGTCGACCGTGTGAACGAAGGCGGCGGTGTTCTTGCGGAACATGGGGATGTTCGGTACCTGCTCGATCGTCATCACAGCCTCGGCCAGCGCCTGCGCGAGGGTGGAGGGGGGTCGGCGAAGGTTCCGCGGGCTGCCTCCACGTCGATCATGGGCATGGGCCAGCGAACTCCTCGCCGAGGCGCCGCGTCAAAGGCGGCTGGGCAGCGACTCCGGCTTCGCTCAGGCCACGAAGATGCAGAACGGGTGGCCGGCGGGGTCGGCGAAGACGTACAGCGGCTCGTCGGCATCGTGCGTCCGGTCGAGCAGGACGGTCGCGCCGAGCCTAACGGCGCGTGCTCGGACGGCCTCCAGGGCGTCGCGGTCGGGCACGGTCATGTCGAGGTGCAGCTGCTGCGGGACGCCGACCTTCGGCCACGTGGGCGATACGTGATGGTCGTCGAACTGGAAGGCGAGCGCGCGGCGTCCATCTGGATAGGTCAACACCAGCCAATCGGCGTCGTCCGCGCCGACGAAGGGCGGAGCATCGCCCGGCCGGTACACGAGGCCCAGGAGTTGCCGGTAGAACTCCGCGAGGGCCCGGATGTCGTGGGCGTCCAGCACCGTGTGCAGCAACTGCGGATGAACATCGGACGCCGTCGCCGGGCTCGGCGATCCCTGAGGAAAGTGGTGGTCTTCCAGGGCCGGGTCGGCCTCGTCGGCGTCCGATGGGGTTGGGGTGACCTGAGGCTGGCCGGACGCCCCGGGCTCGGTCCGTTCGTCGAGCTCGATCCATTCGGCGTCGCAGCCGGGGCACAGGTAGATGGGCGCGCCCTCAAAGCGTCGGTCGGTCTTGATCGTGGCGCAGGCGTCCTGGCAGGGGTTGCTGATCAGGTCCCGCGTCGCCATCGTCCTCCGTTCGTGGTGCTTTCAAGGGCCAACCGTGTCAGGGAAGCCGTTGTTCCCGCCAGTCAGGGGCCCGAACTCTGTGGAGCTTGCCGACATGCGGGGGTCGGCGCGCGTACGAACCTCGGCCTGGCTCGTCGGCAGCCTGCGGGGAGGCACGATGTGCTCCTGGATAGGAGGTTGGCCAGGGGATCTCGAGTGCCGACGATCGTCCAGTTCGTGCTGCTCGCGCTGGCCTGGGGCGCCAGTTTCCTCTTCATCAAACCCCGGTCGTCGGCGTCATCCTGGGGATCCTGCTGTTAGGCGAGCGCATGAGTTGGTCCGAGCCGTCGGCGCAGCGCTGGTGGTACGTGGCATCGCCATCACCCAAGGGCGCCTCGGGCGACTACGTCTCAGGGAGGCCAGACGGTGACGATTTCGGTTCTCGGGGCACGCGCATGCTCGTGATGACGTGTACGTCTAGTCCAGGGATACCTGCGAAGTCGCTCGGATTTCCGGTAAAGATCGGCAATCCGTGCGAGATGGCCACGGCCGCGATCAGCGCGTCATAGGAGCGCGCGGCCGGCTTGCGGCTTGAGTTGCGCAACGAGGCTGCGACGACCCCGAAGGCGCGTGCCGCTGCCGCATCGAAGGGAAGTGGATCGAAATCCGCCTCCGCTTGCTGAAGGATCAGTTGCCTCGCGGCTCGTTCCTGTTCTGTCTTGGCGACGAGCGGTCCGAGCGACAGTTCCGCCAGCGTGATCGAGCAGATGGCGAGTTCTTCGGGCAGCGCGGCGGGATCGAGGTCGCCAAGGTCGATGACGGCGCTGGTGTCGAGGAGGGCGCGTTTCGGGGCGTCGCCTGTCACAAGGAGGAGTCCAGGATCGCGTCGATGTCGTCGCGGAGCGCTCGGGAGTCCACACGCGGCAAGTGCCGACGACGGGCGATGAGCTCAGCCGTGCTGAGGGCCTTGCGGGGCAACGGAATGATGGTCGCCACGGGATCGCCGTCCTTGGTGACAACGACGCTTTCTCCACCCTGGACGCGTGCCAGAACCGCTGCGCTGTTGTTTCGCAAATCTCGGACGGGCACGGTCATGCGTGCAGCGTATCACGCGTGATACGTCAGAGGGTTTGGCGGTGTGGGATGCCTACGTCCAAGGCATCCAGACGACGAAGTGCGCGAGTTCGAAACCCAGCGTGTGACCGCTCATCGGGATGAACAGGTGATCACCAGCCACGGACGCGCCACCCGTGCAGGTGCGGACGCTCAGCGCCCAGCGTCGTCGGCAAACCGTGCCCGGGCAGCACGATCGTGTCGTCGTCGAAGCGGTCGAACAGCTTCGTCGTGACGTCGCCCAACAGCGACGCGAACTGCTCGGGGGTGTGAGTCTTGCCGACCCCGCCGGGGAAGAGGCAGTCCCCGACGATGAGGGACGCCGGACCGTCGCTCGGTCGGTGGGCCAGCGCGATCCCGCCGGGGGTGTGGCCGACCAACCCGATGACCTCCAGCTCCGTGTCGCCGACGCGGACGACGTCGCCGTCCCAGAGTCCCTCGAGCTCAAGCCCGGTGGCGGCGGCGATCGCCTCGGCGTCCGGACGGCTCGTCAGCAAACGGGCGCCGGTCGCGCGGGCGACCTCGGGCAGTGCGGCGATGTGATCGGGGTGGCGATGCGTGGTGACGATGGCGGACAACGGTCGTCCGTCGATCCACGCGAGCAACGCGGGGGCGTCCTGGGCGGCGTCCACGAGAACCAGGTCATCGCCGTCGCTGAGCAGGAAGGCGTTGTTGTCGAAGGGTCCGACGGAGCGCTGTTCGATCTGCATGGCCGACAGCCTCTCAGCCGAGCAGCCTCCACGTCATGCCCTCGGCGCCCTCGAGATCGGCACCGTCCGTGCGGCCGGTGATCCAGCCCCACAACGCCTGATTCGTGCCAGACACGGTTCTGGGGACGCCGACGTCGCCGACCTCCTCGGTCACGCCGGACTCGCTCTGCAGCACCACCCGAGGCAGCCCGGGCTTCGTCCGCAGCCACAAGGACGCCCACTGCAGCAGCCAGGACGCCGCCACCGGCTCGAGGCGGTCGAGGGTGAAGCTGGTGCGCATGTCGAGGTGATGCAGGACCACTTCGTGCAGCCTGGCGACCACGACCGCCGAGAGCGGCAACTCGCCGACGGGCAGGCGCACCGGCACCAGCCAGTCGTGGACCAGCCCGAAGGCTTCATCCAGCCCGCCGGCGGTGGTGTCGAGGTCGATCTGCAGGTCGAGCCCGCGGCGTCCGGCTCCACGATCGACCTCGGCGCGACGTTCCTCGTCCGAGCGGTACAGCGGGCGCTGGCGTCCAGAATTGGCGGCGATCACGAGCTTGCGCATGGCGTCCGCGCTGCGCGCGAGGTGGTGGGCGACCTGCGCTCGCGACCAGCCGGGCAGCAGGGTGTCCTCGGACCATTGCTCGTCGGTCAGCACGATCGTGTCGCCCAAAAGCGTCTGCGTGGCGTCGGCGATGCGCTTGCGGACGGAGTCCACCTGCCCCAAGCGGATCATGTCGCGCATAGGGGACAACTTAGGCCCTCTCCCCGTGAAGCGGCGAGCAGGAGGCTGGGAAAGAACTGTCGGAGGCAGCGCCTACCATGTCGCACGTGGCTGAACGACTGCTGGTGCGCGGCGCCCGCGAACACAACCTGAGAAACGTGAACGTCGACCTTCCGCGCGATGCGCTGGTGGTCTTCACGGGGCTGTCGGGATCAGGCAAGTCGTCGCTCGCGTTCGACACGATCTTCGCGGAGGGGCAGCGGCGCTACGTCGAGTCTTTGTCGGCGTACGCCCGTCAATTCCTGGGCCAGATGGACAAGCCCGACGTCGACTTCATCGAGGGACTGTCGCCCGCGGTGTCGATCGATCAGAAGTCCACGAACCGCAACCCGCGGTCGACCGTGGGCACCATCACCGAGATCTACGACTACCTGCGTCTGCTGTTCGCCCGAGCCGGACGCCCCCACTGCCCGATCTGTGGCGAGCCGATCAGTCGGCAGTCGCCGCAGCAGATCGTCGATCGGCTCATGGCGCTGCCTGAGGGCACGCGGTTCCAGGTGCTCGCCCCGGTCGTCCGGGGCCGCAAGGGCGAGTACCAGGAACTCTTCGGCGAGCTGATCACCCAAGGCTTCACGCGCGTGCGCGTCGACGGTGAGGTCCATCCGTTGGCCACCCCGCCCACGCTCGACAAGCAGAAGAAGCACAACATCGACGTCGTCATCGACCGCCTGGCGGTCAAGGCGTCCATCAAGCGCCGCCTCACCGACTCGATCGAGACGGCACTACAACTGGCGTCCGGCGTGGTGTCGATCGACTTCGTGGATCTGCCCGAGAGCGACCCCGGACGCGAGCGGCGCTACTCAGAGAAGCTGGCCTGCCCGAATGCCCACGACATCTCCATCGAGGAGCTGGAACCCCGGCAGTTCTCCTTCAACGCGCCCTGGGGCGCCTGCCCGGAGTGCTCCGGCATCGGCACCAAGCGCGAGGTCGATCCCGATCTGTTGGTGCCCGATCGCACCAAGAGCCTCGCCGAAAACGCCATCACCGCGTGGTCGTCGGTCTACGTCTCTGGCTACTTTCAGCAGCTCTTCGGCGCGTTGGCCGAGTTGGAGGGCTTCTCCGTCCGGACGCCGTGGCGCGACCTGCCCGAACGCATCCGCGGCATCATCCTGTACGGCGTCCCGGGCACGATCCGGGTGACGACGAAGACCCGCCACGGCCGCACCCAGAGCTTCAACGCCAAGTTCGAGGGGGCCGTGCCCTATGTTCGGCGTCGCTTCTCCGAGGCGGAGACCGACAACTCGCGCGAGCGGTTTGCGAGCTACATGCGCGAGGTGCCCTGCGATGCTTGCAAGGGGGCGCGGCTGAAGCCGGCGAGCCTGGCGGTCACCGTGGGCGGACGCAACATCGCCGAGATCGCCGGCATGGCCATCGACGAGGTGGCGTCCTTCATGCGCGACCTGCAGCTCACCGAGCGCGAGGCGCGCATCGCCGAGCGCGTGATCAAGGAGATCAACGAGCGGCTGCGCTTCCTGCTCGACGTGGGCCTCGACTACCTGACGCTGGCCCGTCCGGCGGGCACGCTGTCGGGCGGGGAGGCGCAGCGCATCCGGTTGGCGACGCAGATCGGCTCCGGGCTCACCGGCGTCCTGTACGTGCTGGACGAGCCGTCCATCGGCCTGCACCAGCGCGACAACCGCCGGCTCATCGACACCCTGCTGAGGCTCCGCGACCTCGGCAACACCCTGATCGTGGTCGAGCACGACGAGGACACCATCAAGGTCGCCGACTGGATCGTCGACATCGGTCCCGGCGCCGGCGAGCACGGCGGACGCGTCGTCGTCTCGGGCTCGCGCGACGACCTGCTCGCCAGCGAGGAGTCACTGACCGGCGCCTACCTGTCCGGACGCCGGGTCATCCCCGTGCCCGCCGTGCGGCGTCCGGGCAACGGAAAGGCGATCACGGTCGCCGACGCGACCGAGAACAACCTGCGCAACGTGACCGTCGACTTCCCGCTCGGCCGCATGATCGCGGTGACGGGCGTGTCCGGCTCCGGCAAGTCAACGCTGGTCAACCAGATCCTCTACCGCGCCCTCGCCAAAGAGCTGTACGGCGCGAGCGACATCCCCGGACGCCATGGTGGCATCACGGGCGTCCAGCACATCGACAAGGCCATTCACGTCGACCAGTCGCCCATCGGACGCACGCCCCGGTCGAACCCGGCCACCTACACCGGCGTGTTCGACCGCATCCGCAAGCTGTTCGCCGAGACACCCGAGGCCAAGGTCCGCGGCTATCAGCAGGGCCGGTTCTCGTTCAACGTCAAAGGCGGCCGCTGCGAGAACTGCTCGGGCGACGGCACGATCAAGATCGAGATGAACTTCCTGCCGGACGTCTACGTGCCGTGCGAGGTGTGCCACGGCGCGCGCTACAACCGCGAGACGCTCGAGGTGCATTACAAGGGCAAGACGATCTCCGAGGTCCTCAACATGCCGATCGAAGAAGCGCTCGACTTCTTCCGCCCCATCTCGATGATCGCCCGGCACCTGCAGACCCTGGTCGACGTCGGGCTCGGCTACGTGCGCCTCGGCCAACCCGCCACCACGTTGTCGGGCGGCGAGGCGCAGCGGGTGAAGCTGGCCGCCGAGCTGCAGAAGCGTTCCACCGGACGCACCATGTACGTGCTCGACGAGCCCACCACCGGCCTCCACTTCGAGGACATCAACAAGCTGCTCCACGTCCTCGGACGCCTCGTGGACGCCGGCAACAGCGTCGTCGTCATTGAGCACAACCTGGACGTCATCAAGACCGCCGACTGGCTCATCGACATGGGTCCCGAAGGGGGCTCGCGCGGGGGCACCGTCGTCGCGGTGGGCACCCCGGAGGACGTGGCCGACAACCCGGAGTCGTTCACCGGGGTCTATCTCAAGCCGGTCCTGGCCTGACCAGCGCCTCGGGCCCCATGAGGACCTGATGCGGCCTCCGGAGGTGTCCGTGTAGGCGTGTAGGGTCGTAGGCCATCGGGGCCGCGCCTGCGGCGTCCGGATGAAGGGAAGAGTGGGCGGTGCAGCAGCCGGGGCGGGATGAGCTCATTCGCTCGATTGCCGACAGCGTTCAGCGGATCGGGATGGCATCCGAGCGGATCGGGCACGTCTTCGCCGAGTCTCAGAACCTGCATCCGACCGACTTCCGCGCACTGAGCGCCATCTTCCGCGCCGAGCGTGCCGGCGAGCCGCTGACCGCGCGCGGCCTCGCGACCGCGCTCCAGCTGTCCCCGGCCGCGATCACCTATGTGGTCGAACGCCTGGTCGCGTCCGGGCACGTCCGGCGCGACAACGATCCGGCCGATCGACGCCGCGTCCTGCTGCGGTTCGACGACCCTGGACGCCAGGTGGCGGGCGCCTTCTTCGGACCCCTCGGCCTCGCCCACACCGAGGCGCTGGCCGGCACGCCGGACGACGAGCTTGCCGTGGCCGGACGCATCATGGCCAGCATTGTCGAGACCCTCGACTCCTTCGAGGGGCGGTTCCGCGCCACCGATGCTCCGGCTGTCGGAGGCCCCGCCTAAGCTGCGCGACATGGTGCCCGTCCGACCCGCCCCGGGATCCATCCCGACCGACCCCGGGGTGTACCGCTTCAGCGACGCCACCGGCACCGTGATCTACGTCGGCAAGGCCAAGAACCTGCGTCAGCGGCTCAATTCGTATTTCGGTGACCCGTCTGGGTTGCATTTTCGGACGCAGACGATGGTCCGGACGGCGGCGAAGCTCGACTGGACGGTCGTCCAGAACGAGCTCGAGTCGCTGCAGCTCGAGTACACCTGGATCAAGCAGTTCGATCCGCGGTTCAACATCAAGTACCGCGACGACAAGTCGTACCCCTGGGTGGCGATCACGTGGTCCGAGGAGTTCCCGCGCGTGTTCGTCGGACGCGGCAGCCGGCGCAAGGGCACCCGCTACTTCGGTCCCTATGCGCAGGCGTGGGCCATCCGCGACACCATCGACTCGTTGCTGCGGGTGTTTCCGATGCGGTCGTGCACCGGCGGGGTCTTCCGCAACGCCAAGGCGTCCGGACGCCCCTGCCTGCTGGGCTACATCGGCAAGTGCAGCGCCCCCTGCGTCGGACGCATCGAGGCGGACGCCCATCGCGAGCTGGTCCAAGACGTCTGCGACTTCCTGGCCGGCCACACGAGCGGCCTGACGGCGAGGCTCGAGCGACAGATGCGGCAGGCGTCCAACGCCCTTGAGTTCGAGAAGGCCGCGGTGCTCCGTGATCAGTTGGGCGCCCTGCGGCACGTGACCGAGCGCAACGCCATCGTCCTGGCCGACGGCACGGACGCCGACGTCGTCGCCTACGCGGCGGACGATCTCGAGATCGCGTTCCAGGTGTTCCACGTCCGGGCCGGACGCGTCCGAGGCGAGCGCGGCTGGGTCGCCGATCGAGCGGACGACTCGTCCATCGCGCAGATCCTCGACTCCTTTCTCATCCAGCTGTACGCGGACGCCGAGGCCGGCACCGAGGTCACGAACACCATCCCGCGCGAGATCTACCTGCCCGAGCGACCGGCCTCTCCGGACGCCGTCACCGACCTGCTTCAGGAGGTGCGGGGGGCCCGGGTTGAGATCCGCGTGCCGCGGCGCGGTGACAAGCGCACCCTGCTGGAGACCGTCGAGCGCAACGCGAAGGAGGCGCTCGCCAACCACAAGACCCGGCGGGCGTCCGACCTGTCGACCCGCAACCGGGCGCTGGAGGAGATCCAAGCGGCCCTCGGGCTCGTCGCCCCGCCCCTGCGGATCGAGTGCTACGACATCTCACACACGCAGGGCACGGGCGTGGTCGGTTCGATGGTCGTCTTCGAGGACGGCCTGCCGCGCAAGAGCGACTACCGCACCTTCCTGATCAAGACCGTCGAAGGCAGCAACGACGTGGGCGCGATCAACGAGGTGCTGACCCGACGCTTCCGCCGGCTGCTCGACGACCGGGCGGCGTCCACGGGCGACGATGCCGTCCTGATCGACCCGACGACGGGCATTGCCAAACGGTTCGCCTACGCGCCCGGCCTCGTGGTCGTCGACGGCGGTGCGCCCCAAGTTGCGGCGGCCCGGGCGGCGATGGCTGAGCTCGGCATCACCGACATTCCGCTGATCGGGCTGGCCAAGCGCCTGGAGGAGGTCTGGCTGCCGGGGGAGGAGTTCCCGCTGATCTTGCCGCGCACCTCCGAGGGCCTCTACCTGCTGCAGCGCGTCCGGGACGAGGCGCACCGGTTCGCGATCACGCATCACCGCAAACGCCGTAGTAAGAGCATGGTCGAGTCGCTCCTGGACGATGTGCCAGGTCTGGGCGAGCTGCGGCGCAAGGCCGTCCAGGCCCACTTCGGCTCGCTGAAGAAGCTGCGGGAGGCCCGCTGGGAGGACATCGCGCAGGTGCCGGGCATCGGTACCAAGACGGCGCTCTCCATCAAGGCGGCCCTCGACGCCCAGGCGCCGGGTGAGGCGGTCAACATGGCTACGGGCGAGGTCGAAGAGCTCTGAGGCCATAATGGGCGCCATGGTTGAGCAGGGTGCGATCCGCTTCGTCGTGATCACGGGCATGTCCGGCGCCGGGCGCCGCGCGGCGGCACATCCGTTGGAGGACCGCGGCTGGTATCTGGTCGACAACCTGCCGCCGAGCCTGCTCCCTCGCCTGTTCGACACCGTGACGGCGCGGGGGATCGATCACGTCGTGGTCATCCTCGATCCGCGCACCCGCGAGGAGTTCGCCGAGATTCCGACGGCCCTGAACGAGCTAACCGAGCGGGGCGTCCGGCCGCAGATCCTGTTCATCGAGGCGTCTGACGACGTCATCGTCAGGCGTCAGGAGCACGTCCGGCGCCCGCACCCGCTTCAGGGCGACGGCGCCATGTTGGACGGCATCCGCCGCGAACGCGCGATGCTCGCCTCGCTGCGCGCCTCGGCCGACATGGTCGTCGACACCTCCGACCTGAACGTGCACCAGCTGGCCGAGCGGGTGGTCAAGTCGTTCAACATCTCCGGCGGCGACACGATGCGCATGACCTTGATGTCCTTCGGCTTCAAGAACGGCGTCCCGTTCGACGCCGACGTCGTCCTGGACGTCCGCTTCCTGCGCAATCCGCACTGGGTCCCGGACCTGCGTCCGAAGACGGGACTCACGCCCGAAGTTGCCGAGTACGTCATGGCGGACGCCGGCGCTGCGGCCTGGCTGGACAGCGTCGAGGCGATGCTGACGGTCATGGCGCCCGGCTACCTCCGGGAGGGCAAGCGGCAGGCGACCGTCGCGATCGGCTGCACGGGCGGCAAGCACCGGTCCACGGCCATGACGGAGAAGCTCGCCCGCCGACTCCGCCTCGTGGGCATCGAGTGCCACACCATGCATCGCGACCTCGGGCGGGAGTAAGCGTGCGACCCGGTTCGCGCCTGCCGCGCGTCGTGGCGATGGGCGGCGGTCACGGGCTGTTCGCCTCCCTGCAGGCGTTGCGTCGCGTCACCAGCGAGGTCACGGCCGTCGTCACGGTCGCCGACGACGGTGGTTCGTCCGGACGCCTCCGGCGCGAGTTCGCCATCCTGCCGCCGGGCGATCTGCGGATGGCCATGGCGGCGCTGTGCGGCGACGACCGTGAGGGACGCCTCTGGGCCGACGTCTTGCAGTCGAGGTTCGGCGGCGATGGTCCCCTGGCCGGGCATGCGATCGGCAACCTGCTGTTGGCGGGGGTCTGGGAGCAGCTCAGCGACCCCATCGAGGGACTCGACATGGTGGGCAAGCTGCTCGACGTCCAAGGCCGCGTCCTGCCCATGTCGACGGTGCCGCTCGACATCGAGGCCGACGTGATCGGGCTCGATCCGGACGCCCCGGACGAGATTCGCCTGCTGCGCGGGCAGGCCACGATCGCCAAGACCCCGGGAGAGGTGCGGGCGGTTCGCCTCATCCCGCGGACGCCCCCAGCCTCGGCCGAGGCGCTGGCGGCCATCACCGCGGCGGACTGGGTGGTGATCGGTCCGGGCTCCTGGTTCACCTCGGTGCTCCCGCACCTGCTCGTCCCGGATCTCGCCGAAGCTTTGGTGAGTACGCAAGGGAAACGTTGCCTGACGATGAACCTGGACGACTCGTACGAGACCGAGGGCTACACGGCGTCCGAGCACCTGGAGGTGCTGGCGGACCACGCGCCCGGCCTCAGAATCGACGCCGTCATCGTCGACCCGACTTTCCTGCGCGGCGACCAGCACTTTGCGACGTTCGCAGCCAGCCTCGGCGCCCGGGTCGTCGCCGCGGACGTGCGCTCCAGCGACGGGTCCGCGCGTCACGACCCCAACCGCCTCGCCTCGGTATATGCGGACGTGATGGGCCTTGTAGGCTGACCCTCATGGCTCTGACGTCCGAGGTGAAGGCTGAGCTCGCGACGGTGAAGGTCACCAAGCCTGCCGTTCGGCAAGCCGAGGTGGCAGCGCTGCTCCGTTTCGCGGGCGGGCTGCACATTGCGGGCGGGCGGATCATCGTCGAAGCCGACCTGGACACCGGCGGGGCCGCACGTCGGCTCAAGTCCGCCATCTTCGACCTCTACGGCTTCTCGTGCGAGTTCGTCGTCATCACCCCGAGTCAGTTGCGACGCGGCACCCGCTACGTGGTGCGGCTGATCCGCGACGGCGACTCGCTGGCCCGGCAGACGGGCTTGATCGATTCCCGCGGACGCCCCGTCCGCGGCCTGCCCGCGTCGTTGGTCGGTGGGGGGCTGGACGTCGCCACCGCGCTGTGGCGCGGCGCCTTCCTGGCCCACGGCTCGCTCACCGAGCCGGGCCGGTCGATGGCGATGGAGATCACCTGCCCCGGCTCGGAGGCGGCCCTCGCCCTGGTCGGCGCCGCCCGGCGGCTGGGCGTCACGGCCAAGGCGCGCGAGGTGCGCAATGTGGACCGCGTCGTGATCCGCGACGGCGACTCGATCGCCACCATGTTGACCCGCCTGGGTGCCCACGACGCCTTGCTGCGCTGGGAGGAGCGGCGGATGCGCCGCGAGATCAAGGCGTCCACCACCCGGCTGGCGAACTTTGACGACGCGAACCTGCGCCGCTCGGCACGCGCCGCCGTCGCGGCGGGCGCCCGCGTCGAGCGGGCGCTGGAGTTGCTGGGCGACGGCGTCACCGAACACCTGCGGCTCGCCGGCCTGCTGCGACTCGAGCACAAAGAGGCCAGCCTCGAGGAACTCGGTCAGCTGCACACGCCACCGTTGACCAAGGACGCCGTTGCCGGACGCATCCGCCGGCTGCTCGCCACGGCCGACCGGAAGGCCGCCGAGCTGGGCGTCCCGGGCACCGAGGCGAACCTCAGTCCGGACATGCTGGACGACGCCGACTGATTGTTGCCGTAGCAACCAATAGTCGGTGGGACGGCCCACACGATCGGGCATGTTTCCCCCTAGGATGAGAGCGTCCGCCTGTCACATTCCGGTGGCATTGCCTAGGAAAAGGAGACCGCCTCATGACCGTCAAGGTTGGAATCAACGGCTTCGGCCGCATCGGCCGCAACTACTTCCGCGCTCTGCTCGCTCAGGGCGCCGATCTGGAGGTCGTGGCCGTCAACGACCTCACCGACAACAAGACCCTCGCCCACCTGCTGAAGTACGACTCGATCCTCGGTCGCTTCCCCGGCGAGGTCAGCTACGACGACGACTACCTCACCGTCGACGGCAAGAAGATCCGTGCGCTCGCCGAGCGCGAGCCGGCCAAGCTGCCTTGGGCCGAGCTGGGCGTCGACATCGTCATCGAGTCCACCGGCTTCTTCGTGGACGCCGAGAAGGCCAAGGCCCACATCGAGGCCGGCGCCAAGAAGGTCCTGATCTCCGCCCCGGCGAAGAACGAGGACATCACGATCGTCATGGGCGTCAACGACAACCTCTACGACGCCTCGAAGCACAACATCATCAGCAACGCGTCCTGCACGACGAACTGCCTGGCCCCGATGGCCAAGGCGCTCAACGACGGCCTCGGCATCGTCAAGGGCCTGATGACCACGATCCACGCCTACACGCAGGATCAGAACCTGCAGGACGGCCCCCACAAGGACTTGCGCCGCAGCCGCGCCGCCGCCCTCAACATGGTTCCCACCACGACCGGCGCCGCCAAGGCCGTCGCGCTCGTGCTGCCCGAGCTGAAGGGCAAGCTGGACGGTTACGCCATGCGCGTGCCGACGCCCACGGGCTCCGCGACCGACCTCACCTTCGAGGCCGCCCGCGAGACCACGGTCGCCGAGGTCAACGCCATCGTCAAGGCCGCCGCGGCCGCTGCTCCGCTGAAGGGCTACCTCGTCTACACCGAGGACGAGATCGTGTCCAAGGACATCGAGACCGACCCGGCGTCCTGCGTGTTCGACGCCCAGCTCACCAAGGTGATCGGCAACCAGGTCAAGGTCGTCGGCTGGTACGACAACGAGTGGGGCTACAGCAACCGCCTCGTCGACCTCACCGAGCTCGTCGCGTCCAAGCTCTGAGCTAGAAGAACCGGAAGGAGTCCGAGGGTGAAGACCATCAAGGATCTGGGTGATCTGGCGGGCAAGCGGGTCCTGATCCGCTGCGATTTCAACGTGCCGCTGGATGGCGACACGATCACCGATGACGGCCGCATCAAGGCGGCGCTCCCGACGCTGTCACAGCTCGTGGACGCCGGCGCGAAGGTCGTCGTGATGGCTCACCTCGGACGCCCGAAGGGTGAAGTCAATCCGAAGTACAGCCTCGCCCCGGCCGCAAAGCGGCTGGGCGAGCTGCTCGGAGTTCCGGTCAAGCTGGCCGGCGATGTCGTCGGACCGTCGGCGTCCGAGACCGTCGCGAGTCTCGCCAACGGCGAGATCGCGATGCTCGAGAACGTGCGCTACGAGCCGGCCGAGGAGTCGAAGGTGGACGCCGAGCGCGAGGCCCTCGCGGCCAAGTACGCGGCGTTCGGTGACGTGTTCGTCTCCGACGGCTTCGGCGTGGTGCACCGCAAGCAGGCGTCCGTGTACGACGTCGCGAAGCTGCTGCCGAACGCGGCCGGCCACCTCGTCGAGAAGGAGGTCGAGGTACTGAAGAAGCTCACCGCGACCCCGGAGCGGCCGTACGTGGTCGTGTTGGGCGGGGCCAAGGTCGCCGACAAGCTCAGCGTCATCGACAACCTGCTCAAGGTCGCCGACACGCTCGTCATCGGCGGCGGCATGGGCTACACGTTCCTCGCGGCCCAGGGCCACGAGGTCGGCACGTCGATTCTGGACGCCGAGAAGATCGACGTCGTCAAGGGCTACATGGCGGACGCCGCAGCGGCCGGCAAGCAGATCCTCATCCCGGTGGACGCGGTCATCACGCCCGAGTTCAACGACGGCTCCCGCAAGAGCACGGTGGACGCCGACGCGATCCCCGCCGACCAGATGGGCCTCGACATCGGCCCGAAGACCGGTGCGCTGTACGCCGACGCCATCGCCGGCGCCAAGACGGTGTTCTGGAACGGCCCGATGGGCGTCTTCGAGAACCCCGACTTCGCTGACGGCACCATGGCTGTCGCCAAGGCCCTGGCCGAGACCGACGCGTTCACTGTGGTCGGTGGCGGCGACTCGGCCGCTGCCGTGCGCCAGCTCGGCTTCGCCGACGACCAGTTCGGGCACATCTCGACCGGCGGTGGGGCGTCCCTGGAGTACCTCGAGGGCAAGGAACTGCCCGGCCTGACGGTTCTGGAGGGCTGACATGGCAGACCGCATCCCGCTGATGGCGGGCAACTGGAAGATGAACCTCAACCACGTCGAGGCCACCGGCGTCGTCCAGAAGCTGGCGTGGACGCTGTCCGACAAGCGCTACGACAAGGCGAAGGCCGAGGCCGCGGTCATCGTGCCGTTCACCGACCTGCGCACCGTCCAGACCCTGGTCGAGGGCGACAAGCTCCCGATCGCCTACGGCGCCCAGGACGTGTCGGTGCATGCGTCCGGCGCGTACACGGGCGAGGTCTCCGCCGACATGCTGGCCAAGCTGAAGTGTGCGTACGTCGTGGTCGGTCACTCCGAGCGCCGGGAGTACCACGGCGAGTCCGACGAGATCGTCAACGACAAGGCCAAGGTCGTTCTCGCGGCCGGCATGACGCCGATCATCTGCGTGGGCGAGAAGCTGGAGATCCGCAAGGAGGGGCGGCAGGTTCCGTTCGTCCTGGACCAGGTTCAGAAGGTCCTCGCGGATCTGACGCCCGAGCAGGTCGGCAAGCTCGTCATCGCCTACGAGCCTGTCTGGGCCATCGGAACCGGCGAGGTCGCCACTCCCGAGGACGCCCAGGAGGTGTGCGGCGCGATCCGTCGGTACATCGCCGAGGAACTGCAGGGCGCGGACGCCGCGGCCGGCTGCCGCATCCAGTACGGCGGCTCGGTGAAGTCGAGCAACATCGTCGACATCATGGCCCAGGCCGACGTCGACGGCGCGCTGGTCGGTGGCGCGTCCCTCGACCCCGAGGAGTTCGCCAAGATCGTGCTGTTTTACCAGCACGCCTGAGGTGTGATCCACAACCATCGTCGCGACCCCCGGTTCGGTTCGGACCGGGGGTCGCCCTGAGTTAGAATGCTCGCCGTGACTGTTGCCCCACTGATGACCTGGCCGATCTTGGCAGTGTCGATTCTGCTGATCATCACCAGCGCCATCTTGGCGATGTTCATCCTGCTGCATAAGAGCCGGGGCGGCGGCATGTCCGATCTGTTCGGCGGCGGCATGTCCACGTCGATGGGCGGCACGTCCGTTGCCGAGCGCAACCTGGATCGCCTGACGATCACGGTGGGGCTCGTGTGGCTGGCCTGCATCTTCACGCTGCTGGTGCTCTACCGCTACTTCCCGACCTTCGGAACTCTCGGCGCAGCCTGAGTTTTCGGTCAACCAAAGCTGTTTGACAAGGAGAAACGTTCGTGGTCGGTGGCAGTGCGATTCGAGGCAGCCGTGTCGGCGCCGGTCCGATGGGCGAGGCTGAGCGGGGGGACGCCGCGCCGCGGCTCTACGTCTCCTACTTCTGCTCGAACGGCCATGAGACGCGTCCGGCGTTCGCCGCCGACGCGCAGGTGCCCGAGCAGTGGGACTGCCCGCGCTGCGGCCTGCCGGCCAACCTCGACTCCGAGAACCCCCCGCCCCCGCCGAAGATCACCCCGTATAAGACGCACCTCGCATACGTGAAGGAGCGTCGTTCGGACGCCGAGGCTGCGGCCATCCTCACCGAGGCCCTGGAGCAGCTGCGCGCTCGTCGCGCCGCGGGCGAGGTCATCTACTGAGCTGGCAGACGTGACGAAGGGGACGCCGTGGAGGCGTCCCCTTCGTCGTTTCTCGGTCTAGAAGGCGCAGTCGTACCTGACATGGGCCACGTTTCGGGAGTGGCCGGGTCGATGTTGCTGTTGGCTACGGGTTTTGTTGGTGGTTGAGGCGAAATTTGCGCACTAACCGGGTGGGTTCCAGGCTGGTGGGGTGGCGTATGTGCGGACGGTACGGACCGCGTCAGGGGCGACCGCGGTCCAGATCGTGTGGAAGTCACGCGATGGTGCCCGTCAGATTGAGCATCTGGGGTCAGCTCACACGATCTCCCAGGTTGAGCTGCTGAAGGCCGCTGCGGTCCAGCGGATCGCGGCCGATCAGGACGAGTTGCCGCTCGGCATGCCGAGCGCGAAAGCGGCCACCGCGTTGGCGATCACCGGGTCCAGGATGGGCCGCCTGCTGGACGCGATCGCAGCCGGGTATCGGGCGCTCGGGTTCGATCAGATCACCGGCGGCGACCAGGTGTTCGAGCAGTTGGTGACCGCCCGGATCATCGAGCCGTCCTCGAAACAAGACGCCGCCCGCGTGCTGGCCGAGGCAGGCTGGGCAGGCGCGTCGTATCGGACGGTGAAGCGCAGGCTGCCGCTGTACGCCACTCCAGGGTGGCGCACAGCCTTGTCGGGGGCGTGTGCTGCCCGCGCTGACCTTGGCCCGACCGCCCTGGTGTTGTACGACGTGACGACCTTGTGGTTCGAAACCGATGAAGGGGACGGCTTCCGCGAACCCGGGTTCAGCAAAGAACGCAGGCTGGAGCCGCAGATCACTGTCGGGATGCTGACCGACGCGACCGGGGCACCCCTGCTGGTGGACGCGTTCGAGGGCAACACCGCCGAAACGAAAACGATGATCCCGATCATCAAAGCGTTCGTTGAAGCGCACGGCATCGTCGACGTGACCGTGATCGCCGACGCCGGCATGTTGAGCGAGGCCAACTGCAAAGACATCGAGGACGCCGGCTGGTGGTTCATCGTGGGCGGGAAGCTGCCCGAGGTGCCCTACCAAATCGCTCAGTGGCGACGTGAACACCCGGACCAGGAACCACCAGAGGGGTTGGTGTTGACCCAACCCACGCTGATGGGGCCCAAGACTGATCAGCGGAAACGGACGATCTTCTACCAGTACCGGGCCGAGCGGGCCCGCCGCAGCCTGCACGGCATCGACACCCAAATCGCCAAGGCCGAGAAGACCGTCACCGGGCAGATCCCAGTGAAACGGAACCGGTTCATCACCCTCACTGGCGGAACCCGCACCGTGAACCGTGACCTGGAAGCCAAAGCACGCGCTTTGGCCGGCTGGAAACCGTACGTGACGAACCTCCTCGACCGTGACGCCGAGTTCGTGATCGGCGCTTACCACCAGCTTTGGCACGTCGAGCACTCCTTCAGGATGTCGAAACACGACCTGCGAGCCCGCCCGATCTACCACCACAAACACGAATCGATCGACGCTCACCTGGCCATCGTGTTCGCCGCACTCGCTGTGTCCCACTGGCTCGAACAGACCACCGGCGTCACCATCAAGTTCCTCGTCCGTACCCTGCGCCGCTACCGACAAGTCACCATCAACACCGGCACCCAGACCGTCACCGCCGAAGACCCCATCCCCGACGAGCTACGCCAACTCCTCGCCAAAATCAGCCCCGAGCGTGCGCACTAATTTGGCCCAACTCAGGTCTAGAAGGCGCAGTCGTAGATGTCGAGCCTGGACGCCGCCGCGACGTCCGCGAACCACACGGTCTTGTCGCGCCCGCGGGCCACGCCGGCGGGCAGCGTCGGGTCGCCGGCCATGGCCGCGGCCAGCGCTGCGGCCTTCTCCGGACCACTCACCAGGAACCACACCTCGGACGAGTTGCGGATCGTCTCCATCGTGACGCTGATGCGGGTGCCCGGCAGCTTGGGCGCGTCGTTGACCCCGATGACGGTGTGCGTCGACGGCTCGAACGACGGGTGATCCGGGAAGATCGACGCGACGTGCCCATCCTCGCCGAGACCTAGCAGGCACACGTCGAAGCGGGTGTCGCCCAGTTCCTTGGCGTAGGTCGCGGCCGACGCCGCGTTGTCGGCGACGCCGTCGGCCGAGGGCATCGGATGCGTGCGGGCGGGATCCAGCGGGAACTGCCCGGCGAGCAGCGCCAGCGTTTGACCGGCGTTGCGCTCGGGATCGTCCGTCGGCACGAACCGCTCGTCGCCCCACCACAGCTCGAGGCGTCCGGGATCGAGCGGCGAGCCCTCGACGAGGCGTCCAAGGCGGGCGTAAACGCGGTTGGCGATGCGCCCGCCGGTGAGGCACAGCTGCCCCACCCGGCCACCGGCCTGCAGCTCGACGATCCGGGCGACGAGCGCCCGCGCGGCGGCGTCGGCCAGCTCGTCGGCCGTGCCGAACCGGTGGAGCTCGCTCATGCGCGCTGCGCCAGCGCCTTCTCGACCGAGGTGACCAGCTCGTTGTCCCACGACACGATGAACTTGCTGACGCCCTCGTCCTCGAGCACCTTGAACACGTCGTCCAGGTCGACCCCGACGGCGTCGATCGCATCGAGCAGCTGGACGCCGTCGGCACCCTTGCCCTCCATCGACTCACCCACCTCGCCGTGGTCGGCGAACGCCTTCATGGTCTTCTCGGGCATCGTGTTGACGACGCCGCGGGCGGCCAGGTCGGAGACGTACAGGGTGTCGGGGTACGCCGGATCCTTGGTGCCCGTCGACGCCCACAGCGGACGCTGCTTGTTGGCGCCGGACGCTGCGAGGCGTCCGAACCGCTCGCCGCCGAAGACCTCGTCGAAGGCGGCCAGGGCGACCTGTGCGTTGGCGATCGCGGCCTTGCCCTTGAGGGCGAGGGCCTCGGGCGTGCCGATGTTCGTGAGGCGCTTGTCGATCTCGGTGTCGACGCGGGAGATGAAGAAGGACGCCACCGAGTGAATCTTGGACAGGTCGATGCCGGCGGCGGCGGCCTTCTCGAGGCCGGCGAGGTAGGCGTCCATGACGGCGCGGTAGCGGTCCTCGGAGAAGATCAGCGTGACGTTGACCGAGATGCCCTTGCCGATGACCTCGGTGATGGCGGGGAGGCCCTCGACGGTGGCCGGGATCTTGATGAGCACGTTCTCGCGGTCGACGAGGCCGTAGAGCTCCTGGGCCTCGGCAATGGTGCCATCGGTGTCGTAGGCCAGGCCGGGAGCGACCTCGATCGAGACGCGTCCGTCGTAGCCACCGGTCGCGGCGTAGATGCCGGAGAACAGGTCGCAGGCATCCTGGACGTCCTTGGCCCACAGGGTCTTGATGGCGCTCGCGACGCTGACGTCGCCGAGGGCCGCGAGGTCGTCGGCGTAGTCATCGCTACCGGTGAGGGCCGCGGCGAAGATCGTGGGGTTCGTGGTGACGCCGGTGACAGAGTCGTTGGCGATCAGGTCGGCGAGGTTGCCACTCTGCAGGCGTTGCCGGGACAAGTCGTCCAGCCAGATGGAGACTCCGGCGTCTGCGAGGGCCTTCAAACGAGCATTCATGGTCGACTCCTTGAGCTGGTGTGCGCGCTGAGGTGCATCTGTCATGGCCACTCTAGTTGGGGGCGCTAGGGCGTTCCGCACCGGTTGTCGGAAAGTGCCTTCGGCAGCGTCCGCGTCTAGACTCGGCCAGACGATCGGAGGGATCACCATTCGCATGCATCAGCTGTCGGACGCCGACGCGGCCGTCGTGTCGGGGCGTCCACTGGGCGTACGAGACAAGGTGGCAGCGTACGTCGCGCTCACCAAGCCCAGGATCATCGAGCTGCTGATCGTCACGACCATCCCTGCGATGTTCTTGGCCGCCCGGGGATTTCCGCCCCTGAGCCTGGTCGTCGTGACGCTGGTCGGCGGTGCGCTGTCTGCGGGCGGGGCGAACGTCTTCAACTCGGTCTACGACCGCGACATCGACGCCGAGATGCACCGGACGCGTCGGCGTCCGATGGTCCGGGAGCAGGTTCCCAAGCGGAACGCGTACGTCTTCGGCGTGGTCCTGTCGGTGGTCTCGACGCTGCTGCTCGGCTTCGGCGCCAACTGGCTGTCGGCCGGTCTGAGCGTGGCGGCGATCCTCTATTACGTCTTCGTCTACACGATCTGGTTGAAGCGCCGGACGGCCCAGAACATCGTCTGGGGCGGCATCGCAGGCTGCTTCCCGCCCCTGATCGGCTGGACGGCGGTCACGAATGCAGTGGCGTTGCCCCCGCTGATCCTGTTCGCGGTCGTGTTCTTGTGGACGCCGCCGCACACCTGGGCGCTCGGGCTGCGGTACCGGGACGACTACGCCCGGGTCGACGTGCCGATGCTGCCGGTGGTG
>Ga0208693_1001061_pt1 | contig 20478 bp, 17 predicted proteins | sample AD_UKC071_MetaG_FD_184438 | JGI IMG/M metagenome (GOLD analysis project Ga0208693, IMG submission 184438) | Active sludge microbial communities of municipal wastewater-treating anaerobic digesters from USA - AD_UKC071_MetaG (SPAdes) (version 2) | ecosystem: Engineered > Bioreactor > Anaerobic >... | reverse complement strand
TATGCAGAACCCTCATCCCCGAGGATGTATCCCCATCCCCCTGCTCGCGCCTCCCGGCCATCAGGCGACACGCCATACGCCAAGGATCCGGTCCCCGCGATCACTACTACGCCGGGCTCGCCCGCATTCGCCCCGGCAAGCGCAATGATCCCATCGTTGACCACGGTGAGCGCAGGAAACGGCGCATCCGGGGAACAGACTTCTGCAAGCAGCCGACGAAGCCTCATTTCAACCATGTCGCGGTCGCGCTTACGGCCGGCGCCCGCTAGGCCGAAGCATGCCGAAGTGATTCTCGCCGTCCCGCCGGAACATGCCGCCTCGCGCATGGCCAATCTGACGGCCTTTTCTATCTCACAAACCGCCGCATCAATTCCGACCGCTTGAAGGTTGGAAGGGCCAGAGGATCCTCGGCCTATTACAACGCCGTCAAGGGTGGCGAGCAGACAGTCTGTCCTCGTCCCGCCGCCGTCTACACCCAAAAGGAGTCCGGCTTCGCCTCCGTGTCCAACGCCTAGTAAAGGAGGAAATCGTTCAGCAGGCATTTCTCCTCACCTCGTGCGCTCTATGGCCGCCTGTACCGCATTTCTGGTATGCCCACACGCCTTCTCCAGAGCACGCTCGGCCTCGCGCCTATTGACTGATGCCAACGCCATAACGATGGCGGTCTTGATGTTCCCGCCCGCCTTATCCAGCAAATCCTCGCTGACCTCTTCATCCAGCCCCGTGGCGATGGATACGATTCTAACAGCACGACGCTTCAGTTTCCTGTTGGTCGCCTGCATGTCCACCATGAGGTTGTCGTACACCTTGCCCAGCTTGATCATTGTGGCAGTGGATATCATGTTAAGGACGAGCTTCTGGGCGGTTCCGGCTTTGAGGCGGGTGGAGCCTGTGAGCACTTCAGCGCCGACGGGCAGGGATATAACAACATCTACATCAAGGTCCAGCTTATCGGCGTGGTTGCACACGATCGCCACAGTGCCCGCGCCGACCTCTTTCGCCGCTTTCAATGCTCCCTGAACGTAAGGGGTAACGCCGCTTGCGGATATTCCAACCACAACATCCAATTCCGTGATTGACTCCGCAACATCGCGAACCCCTGACGACTCGTCATCCTCTGCGGCTTCAACAGAATGGAATACGGCTCCAGGTCCGCCGGCGATCATGGCAGAAACCTGGTTTGGATCTACTCCGAACGTGGGGACGCATTCCACGGCATCCAGGATCCCCAGGCGCCCGCTGGTCCCGGCGCCCACGTACAGGAGCCTTCCGCCTGCGGCCATACGCGCCACGATCATGTCAACAGCCTTTGCGATCTCCGGAATAGCCCTGGCTACGACCTCGGGTACGCGCCGATCCTCCTCGTTCATAACCTCAAGGATCTGCACTGTGCTCATCCGGTCTAGCCCACGGGATCTGGGGTTCGTTTCCTCTGTGGCAAGATCAGCGTAGTCCATATTCTCCACAAGCACCACCACTTTCCGCGCCGGTCACGCCAGCTTGTGGCCTGGGGCGCCTAACTCAACTACCTCGCAGCAACCTCTGCATCCGCCCGAGCATGCAGATGGCAGGCGCACAGGTGTCCATCGTTCACCTCTTGCGGCTCGGGCTTGATCTCATGACAAAGCTCCATCGCGTGCGGACACCTCGGATGGAACGGGCAACCCGACGGCGGATTGATGGGGCTGGGCGGTTCCCCCTCAAGCTTGACTTTAGCCAGCTTGCGGTCTTTCGGATTCCAGCTGGGGATGGCCGACATCAACGCACTCGTGTAGGGGTGAGCCGGTTCGTCGAAAAGCTCCGAGGCAGGCGCTGATTCCACAACATTGCCAAGGTACATCACCATGATCCTGTCGCTCATGTGATGGACCACGTCCAGATTGTGGGAGATGAAGATGAGAGACATGCCCGTCTCCCGCTGTATCTCCTTTAGCAAGTTGATGATCTGGCTCTGAACGGAGACGTCCAGAGCCGACGTGGGCTCATCGCATATGAGAAGCCTAGGATTGACCGCGATCGAGCGCGCCACCGCGATCCGCTGTCGCTGGCCTCCGGAGAACTCATGGGGATATCTCTGGGCGTATTCGGGGTACAAGCCCACCCGGGTCAAAAGTTCTGCGACACGCTCATCCATTGCCGCCACGTCATCGAAGAGTTTGTGGGTCTCGATGGGTTCGCGGATTATGTCCCGTATTGTCATCCTCGGATTGAGTGAATCGAAGGGGTTTTGGAATATCATCTGCACGTCTTTTCTAAATGTCTGCCTCACATCCCGGCCAAGGCCTTTTGAGATGTCGTGGCTCGCCCCGAGAGGATCATAGTAGGTTATCGTCCCTGCAGTGGGCTCGTAGATCTTCACCAACGTCCTCCCGAGGGTACTCTTGCCGCACCCGGACTCGCCGACGATGCCGATGGTCTCTCCTTCGTTTATCTCGAAGTCGGTCGATTCCAGTGCCCTTACATACCCTGTAACTTGCAGAAACACCCCCGACCTTATGGGAAAGTACTTCTTCAGCCCCGTTGTGGACAGTATCTTCATCTTCCATCACCCCCCTCATAAAGCCAGCAGGCAACGGTATGGCCAGGCGCAGGCTCGAGATCGGGAGGCTGAAGTTCCCTGCACTTGGCCGTTGCCCGCAGACACCTCGGGTTGAACCTACACCCTTCGGGAAACTGGTCGGCTCTGGGCACGTAGCCTTCGATGTATGGCAGGTCTTGGCCCTTGTATTCTCGTCGGACACGGGAGGCCAAAAGCCCCGCTGTGTATGGGTGCAGGGGGTTGTCAAAGAGCTCCACAACGGACGCCTTCTCCACTATCTTGCCTGCATACATCACATGAACCCGGTCCGCAATCTCTGCCACTGTGCCGAGGTCGTGAGTTATGAATATTATGGAACCGTCGTACTCGCTCTGGATGTCCTGCATGAGGTTTAAAACCTGAGCCTGAATGGTAACATCCAGGGCCGTCGTGGGTTCGTCTGCGATTATGATCTTAGGGCTCGTAATGAGAGCCATGGCTATCATGATCCTCTGGAGCATGCCTCCGCTCATCTGGTGGGGGTACTCGCTGTAGCGCTTATCGGGCTCGGGAATGTGGACAAGCCTCAATGTCTCGATGATCCTCTCCTTCGCCTCTTCCTCACCCCACGGCATGTGAGCTTGTGCCACCTCCATCAATTGTTCGCCTACTGTGTACAGGGGGTCAAATGACGACATGGGCTCCTGAAAGACCATGCTGATCTGCATGCCTCTTATCTTTCGATATTCGCTGGACGAAAGCCCGATCAGCTCGCGGCAGTCAAAGACGATGCTTCCCTCAAGTTTTGCGGGAGGCGCTTTTACCAGCCCCATTATGGAATGGGCAGTCACACTCTTTCCACAGCCGGATTCGCCCACTAAGGCCAGGACCTCGCCCCGGTTTAGGTGGAAACTGACATCGTCGACTGCGCGCACGATGCCATCGGGCGTGCGGAAATACGTTTTCAGGTTCGACACAGTGAGGATACGTTCGCATGCAGTTGTCATACCTTCTCTACCGTCCTATACGGATCTACCGCGTCCCTCAGCGCATCACCCACGAAATTGAAGGAAAGCACGGCAATCATTATGAATATTCCGGGCACCATCAGCCATGGATGGGCTTCGAGCTCGCTTAAGGACTGGGCCTGGCTGAGCAGTAATCCCCAACTGGTCATGGGCTCCTTGATGCCCAGCCCAAGGAAGCTGATGGTGCTTTCGCCCAGTATCATCCCTGGGATCGAAAGGGTCGAAACTACAATGAGATAGCTCAAGGTGTTCGGTATCAGGTGCTTGGTGATGATCTTCCAATCCGAGACGCCCATCACCTTCGCTGCGAGGACATATTCCTTCTCCCTGAGGCTCAATGTCATCCCCCGCATCACCCTGGCCACCCCCATCCAGCCGATGAGGGAGAGCACGGTCACGATTCCAAAGTAGACCCAGGTGCTTGGCCAACTAGGAGGGATTATCACTGCAAGCGCCAGCCACAGTGGGATCCTCGGGAAAGATCTGAGAAGTTCGGTGAACCGTTGGATCAGCACGTCAACCCAACCCCCGTAGTAGCCTGAAAGCGCCCCAACTATGGCGCCAATGAACACGCTGAGGAAGGTTCCGAGCAGTCCCACGGTCATCGACACCCTGCCGCCTATCACTATCCTGGAAAACAGGTCGCGGCCAAACCTGTCGGCGCCAAAGACCAGAAACATCGCCTTTTCAGGAGATGCCTCTACTCCGAAGAGGTGCAAGTCCGATTCCCACAGTCCGAGGAACCTGTATTTCTCCCCCCTCACGAAGAACTTCAGGGGAACTACACTGTCGGGATCCTCGGCATATACCAGCTCATACGTGACCGGATCCCTGCTCTTTACCATTTCGTGAATGTGGGGCCCCACCCATTTGCCAGAGCTGTCAACCCACTTCACCTTGGAAGGAGGCGCATAGATGAAGTTTCTGTGCGTTTCGGCGAAGTTGTAGGGGGCCACAAAATCGGCAAATATCACAACGAGGTAGAAGATGATCAGTACAACAAGGCCAACCATACCCAGTTTGTGTTTGAAGAAGCTGTCAGCAATTCTTTTCCTGGTTCCTTCCATGGTGGACACCCCTAGCTCATCCTTATTCTCGGATCGAGGAAGGCAAGCGCGATGTCGGCAAGCAAATTCCCGATCTGCGTAATGAGTGCGATGAACATCAGAAAAGCCATGACCAGGTATTGGTCGTGATTGAGCAGCGCGTTATAGAAAAACGGGCCCATCGTCGGAAGATTGAGAACGATGGCCGCAATTATTGTCCCGGAAAATATGTTGGGCAGCTCCGACCCGGCAATGCTCACCATGGGATTGAGGGCGTTTTTCACAGCATGCTTTTTGACGGTCCGCTCATCGAGGCCGTAAGCCCTGAGCGATGTGATAAACGGCGATCCTAAGACATCGAGCATGTTGCCTCGCATGACTCTCATCAGCCCGGCCAGGCCCCCCAAGCCCACAACGACCAGGGGCATCCAAAGATGCCTCAGGAGGTCGGCGAATTTCGCAAGACTCCACGGCGCGCCTATGAACTGGGGTGAAAAAAGCCCGCCTATAGACGTAGCGCCCGCCTTGAGCGACCAGTACATAAGTATTAGGGCGAGGAAGAAGTCGGGAACGGAGATCCCTATGAACCCGATGACGGTCAGGGTGTAGTCAAGGGGCGAATAGGGATGCAAGGCCGAGTAGATGCCCATCGGCACGGCCAAAAGCCACTGGAAGACCACTGTGAGCAAGGCTATGGTGACCGTCCAGCCCATTCGCTCCCATATGAGGTCGCCGACCGGCCGTTCGTAAGCGAAAGAGTAACCGAAGTCCCACTTGGTGACTACGCCTTTCAGCCACATGAAATACCTGACATGGGCTGGCTTGTCGAGGCCTAGTCTCTCCCTGAGCAGCCTGATCTGCTCCGGTGATATCCTGGGGTTATCCAGATACTGACTGACAAAGTCGCCAGGCTGAAGCTCTGTGATCCAAAAACAGATCACCGACGCCAGGAGCATCATGGGAATCATGATCAATATACGTCTCGCTATGAATGCCCGCATTCATGCCCTCTCCTCTAAACGTGCAAATAGAGCAGGGGGAAGCGGGGCGCTTCCCCCTTATCGAACGTTACTTTCTGTACGTTGTGTAGCTTGAGAAGTAGACTATGCCCTGCTTGTCTTGCCATATGTTGCCGAGTGAGTTGTTGGCTGCAAACAAGTTCATGCCCTTGCACACAAAGATCACCGGGACGACGTCGTAGTAGATCTCCTGGATCTCGTCGTAGATCTCTTTCCTCTTGGCAGGATCAGTTGTAACAGACCCTCTATCAAAGAGAAGATAGACTCTCTTCTCCCAATCAGTCATGTTTTTGGTGATCGCGGCCAAGTTATCCTTGTCAAGCGTCGAGTAGTGCCAGTAATAGAGCTGAGTTCCCGGCTGCCATATCGCCTTCCTCAGCTCGAGGTCGGGCTGGTTTCCGAAGGCCCTTATTCCGGCCTCGAAGTTGCCTGCTCCGAACATGTTCCCTACAAGCGTGGCATCGAGGATCTGCAGATTGACTTTGATTCCTGCCTTCTCCAGGTCCTCCTTGAAGATCAAGGCGATATCCTGGTGATCCTGAGGCGCACTGGCCACGGTGAGGGTGAACTCGACCCTCTTGCCGTCAGGGAAGAGCCTGAACCCATCGCGGCCTCTCTTGTCAAGGCCCAGCTTGTCGAGGGCTGCATTGGCCTTGCGTGGATCGTACGGCCTCATAATCTCCTCTATCTTCGGGTTGTAGAAGGCCTTGTTGGAGGGGAGCACCAGGCCGCCGCCGGGGATTGCGAGGCCATTGTAAACTTCATCGATTATCCTGTCTCTGTCGAGGAGGCACTCCATGGCTCTGCGGAAGTCGATGTTGGTGAAGAGCGTCCTGAGGTTGCGGTCCTCCACATCGTAGTTGAAGGAGATATGGACTGGGCTGGGCGTCGGCTGCGTGGGCTGGGCCATGTAAACGGTAAAGGGTGCCCCTGCCCGCTCTTTCCCCTTCAGTACGGGGAAGTCTTTGGCCGAAACCGCCATGTAATCGATCTCGCCCGACATGAACTTGGCGAGCCTCACTTCGTCATCCTTGATGATCAGATACTCCAGCTTATCGAAGTATGGGAGCTGGTTTCCGAACCTGTCTACCTTCCAGTAGTTTGGGTTCCTCTCTAGGACGACTTTCTGATCCATTACGTAGCTTGCGATTCTGTATGGGCCGTTGGCCACTATCTCCTTGGGATTGACGTTTGTAAGCCACAGCTCATTGACTGAGTCGGGCCTCTTCTTGTCGATCTTGCTCTCAAGTTTGTGCTTGGGGTAGATGTAAGCATGGGAAAGATTCATGTAAAACGGCCCGAATGGCGACGGAAGAACCGCCTTGACTGTCCTGTTGTCGATCTTGACCCACTGGACAGGTTTCTTCTTCCCGTCAGTTACATCCACGATGGTGAACCTGTCGGCAGAATTACCCTTGGCCACCGGGTTCATGATGAAGTTTTCAAAGGTAAAGATGACATCATCGGCGGTAAAGGAAGCTCCGTCAGACCATTTCACGTCTCTTAGGTGGAAGATGACTTCTTTTCCGTCGGGAGAAGTTTCCCACGATTCGGCCAGACCCGGCCTGATGGCGTTTGTTACAGGATGCAATTCGACAAGTCCGGTCATGGTCTGACCGATGACGGTGTAGGCGTTGTTGTCGAGCGCCCCGTAGAACAGGAACGATTGCGGGGAAGCCGGGAGCGCGAGACGGAGTGTGCCTCCGCGGACTGGCTTTGTTGAAGGTGTGAGATCTTCTTTCTCGACATAAGGTGCAGCCAGCGCCGGGGTGGTCATCAGCAAGCAGAGAACGACAACCAACCAAAGACGACGTCTCATTGAAAGACCCTCCTTATGTTAAGGTATTAGCTAAGAACCTGGGTTATCCATGACATCTCAGACACAGCATCCCTTCGCATCGCATCAGTCCCTTCCGAGCAAGTTTCCGCTTGATAACGTCTCGGTACATCCCCCGCCCGCGCGGGGGTAACTGACAGCATTTGCTACGCCTAATCGGGTCAATCCAGTAATACCAATTCGGCCTCCATGCGGGAAATCCTTCCGATTAGGAAAATTTATTTGCATTGTATGTCTTTATCGGAATAACTTATTCTCGAGCTTTGGCGAAGGCTTGGAATTGATATTTGCTGCATGCTCCGTGCTCGCCGTGGACTAGGACAGATTCGATCAGCACGCGAGACAAGAGAATGTTGCAGCCCCAAACACCTTCGCCCTGTCAAGCTTTGCGCCAGAAGGGACTGTAGGTTCCATGAATCCCGACGCCCTCCTCTTCACATGATCGATAGCAGATCAGAGTCGCTAGAGACCACGCGCGACGATGTTCTCCAAAGCCTGGTTGAAGCCTGTTAGGTCTCAAGCCATTCGCAGCGACCGGAGACAAAATCCTCATTTGAGTATACTTGCGCGAACTAAAGCCTACAGAATTGAGGATGAAGGCAGTTGAAATCCCAGTTATTGAGCACTTGACAGGGATATAACCTACGTGCGTATTCAGCGCCCAAGGCGTCTGGCATTAGCACGACAGCGGTCATCGGCCAACCGCGGAATCTCTATAGTAGGCCCACGAAGCTTGCCTCTTCTTCAGCTCCGGGCCCCACGGCACACTGTTTGGCCGAGTATTGAGCAGCATCAATTTGAAGGCGAAATGTGAGCCAAAGGATAGCTGCGATAGGCGGACTAGGCAAGCCTCCCCATAGCTTACCTTGCACACGATCTGAGGACCGATCGAACACGGTAGTGGGCAAGGAATTGTGTGGCAAATGGCGAATGCGATAAATTAAATACTATCCGACGAAGAACCGATGCGGATAGGAGGTCCTCTATTTGCAGATTAGGTCGGAAATACTCGACACATACCTTCGCGGAGAATCCACTGAGAGGTTCAGCGAACACTGGATATTCCAAACGGTCGACAGATTTCTCCCCCAGGGCCAGTCCGCATATACCCCACCTGATGAGAGTGAGGAGGCCCGTGCGGCGATTCGCCGCGTTGCGCAGGAGATCAGAGAGGCTGTTGACGGGTTTGTTCCCAATAACGTGGAAGTATGGGATGCTTTGTTTTCCGGCTGGAGGCTCATCATTGACGCAACCAAGATCAACATGGTTGTAGGCCTCCCCGACATATATGATGCATTGGCTCTTTCGGATCCTTCCGGCGCCATTCAAGTGGTCTATGATCTTCCCAACTGGCTGCGATACGAGGGAAAGCACAACATATCTGATGTAGTCGGCAACCTGCTCACACATGAACTGTGCCATGTATGTATCGGTGCCATCTACACAGATATTGAAACCGATTCGGAATCTGCTGATCATATCATGTGCATAGACGCAATGGCATTCAATGAGGGGTTCGCCCATTTGGTTTCCTATAATTACACGCCCATCGATAAAGTGGATTGGGAGTCTGAAACCCTCAGGAATGTATACAAAAAAAGCATTGCGCGGCTGAAACTAGCTCTGGCAGAAACCGATCCGCCAAGGCAGCAGCAATATCTGCTTGATGCCGTGTGCGGCAGCTATTATGACAAATACGCGTGCATGGCAGGCATGTTGTTCCTCGCTAAAAGATGGAGAGAGGGCGGCATTCCTGCGCTTGTCGATGAATTTGAACGCGGCTACCACGGGTTCGCACAAAACATCGTGGACAATACAAAGGTGAGCGTCGAATAATCACGCTCTCTGGCTGCTTGGGTGTTGGTTGCTCAACCATTTCGTCGAAGTCATAAAAGCGGCAAGAGAACTATCATTATCTCCCGTTCCTGTACGCAGGCTCGACTTCGATCAGGTTATCATCAGCATCTTCGGGCTTCGGCTGGAAGCTGACAGGAGAACGCTGCTTTTCCACTATTTTGCTTTTCTCCCCTCTAGCGTTCGTTCAGGCGTCGTGGAGTTGCTGGTATACGGTTTGAACTTGGGGGATTGGGATGAGATACAAAGTTACAAAGGGGCATCGAAGCAACTACCCGAATCCGATGACGCCATCTTCAGGACAAGCCGCCTTTTTGGCGAAAGGTACCATAGCCCCGAGGGCTGGCGGCCGCCGGACAACCTGAAGCCATTGGCATAACAGCGGGAGCTGCCGGGCTCCATGGGCTTGCCATAGATCAGACAGCTCCCGCATTGACTATTCTGGAATCTACTCAATCGCGAGTATGTACAGAGAACTCCACTTCTTAGAGTTCGGGATTCATGAAGTGCTTTAAGCAGCCAAGAAGACGACTTCTGCCCGGGCCGATGCCTCGCCGACCAGTATCGTTTCGAGTGCCTCTATCTGATCGTCATCCAGCCCCACCATGTTCTTGAGGTAGTTCACTACAACGGCCTTGAGGTTGGCATCGGTGACCGCTTCGCCGCCATTCATCTCACGGAGCTGGTCGTACATTATCTTGGAGACTAGCTCATACCCTCTGGTGCCCTTCTCCAGTCTGTAGTAGTTCTCATAGGAGACCATGTAATCTTCGACGATCTCTTCGACCGTCGCTCCGGCAAGGCCCTGGAGAACCGCTATGACCAATCCAGCCCTGTCCTTCCCTTCCACGCAGTGGACGGCGTACGGGCCATCGTGGTCGATCATGAACTCAAGGACCGTCTTGAACTTCTCGGTGAACTCTTTCGCCGCGAAGTCCACTCCCATACCGACTGCAACGATGTTTCCTTTCTCGTTGAGCTGGCGATAGTACTCGGAGTGCGCGAGGTTCGCTTCGAATTCCTCTGGGGTGTCTGACAGGTTAAGCACCGTGTTGATGCCGTGCTCTTCCACCAGCCTGGCTGCGTATGAGGAACGCTCGTCGCCGAGTGACGGGTGGGAGACTCTGTACAAGATGCCTGGCTTGATATTCCCTGCCGTGACTTCTCTGAAGTTGGCAAAGGCCTCGTCACTGTCGTACTCGTCGCGGTTCTCAAGTTTCTTGAGACTGCGGATCTGTATTTCAGACAGGTAAGCACCTTTCTCCTTCAGATAGACCGATACTTCAGTCCCCTCGGAAGCTCCGTATGTCTGTGCAAAGTTGCCGTAGTTTATGGCGAACTGGATAGCGTTATTTGTCGTTCTCATCAAGGGGGTTCCCCGGTCGACATCCCCATAGATAGTGACAAAGGGAACTACAAGTGTTTTGTCCCCTATCTTCACGATGACCATGTCCCCTACTTCAGCCCCCGAAGCTGCAACAGCCTCTTCGCTTATGTCGGTTAGCACATTGCCATACTTGTCAACTGTGACAATCTTGCCGCTGAAAAGAAGAGGATCATCTGCCGCGAGTGCGCCTAGCGAACCCAAGACCAAAAGGGAAACGATGAACAGAACAGACGCCAGTCGCTTCAATCTTAATACCTCCGCTTCGCCTGATTTTTGGGAGCTTATGCCTGGACCGGGACTTCCTTTTTCGAATTGAGATAGATCCAAGCCGCCCCAGGAATTGACTCTAGCAAGTCCTATTATAGCATGATAGGCGGCGACATATCGGGTTTTGGTCGGCGGCACCCGGTAGATGTTGCCCAATTATCTGCCAGATGTAGGACCGGGGAGAAGCAAGCGAGCCCGTTTGTGTGTTAACCATACTAGTGCTCGCGCTTAGACGCGAAAGGGCTGAGTTTCCTTTCCAATGCTCTGTGCCTCGATACACCAGCATCAATGTTGCGCTGCTCAGCATGCGTCAGGTAAAATCATGGAACAACCCAGCAGATAACCGTTGGCATTTGGGGATTTGCCATCTATATCGGGCATCACAGTGAAATGCCTAAACTTCCCGATGTATCACATGATGGGTCGAAAGGTCGATCTGTATACCTGGAACTTCGATCGCATCTAAGATCAAGCAGGTTCTCGGGCTTCACTACGAGTCAGATTGCGCCAAATACGAGTTTGGCCGGGACTCCCCTTGCATTCTCCAAAGGGTTTGGCTCTAGCAAAATCAACAGCGCAGGTGAATGATGCGAAAGTAGAAATTAACTCCAAATTCTCGCAAGGTCTCCGATCCCAGTGACTCTGTAAACTTCACGGGTTTCAACAGCGTAGCTGCTGGATGGCGGCTGAAGGTGAGTCGCGTAGACAACACCGAGCACAGCTTTGATCAGGCGTGGGCGAAGGATAACTCCCTGACCTTCTGCCATGTCGATTAGCACCGCATTCAGCTGGCGTTTAGCGTCCTTCGATAGAACCGGGGCCTAGTGCCAAACTGGCTTAAACGCTCCAGGTTCAGCTCAATTCGCAACCGATGGCTGATTATGATTACTGCTTATTCGCTTTTCCACCGGCCTTACCAGACTAACTTGCTCAATACCTGCACTATCACCACCTTGCAGAGCAACCCCACAGGATAGGTAGCGCCATAACCACCAGCAGCTTCGTTACGCCCAGTAGCATCAATAGCTGCGCCCAGGCCAGGAGTGGAAGTCATGCTGCCGCATATAGCGCCGGACAGAATGATCCAGTTCATCTTCAACACATAACGTCCGAACAAGAAGCCGACAAGAACGGAAGTCGCTGTAGTCAGGATACCGACCAGAACCAACATGGCATTCGGTCCAGTCATGGCGGTTGCAGCCTGATATCCGTAGTTAAGGCCGACATAAGCCAAGAAGTAATACAGAGCTACTTGTTTGGTCACGTTGAGGGCCCGCTCATCCATACGCAGACGGCCACGGTCGCCTAGAATCAGGCCCGTAACCAGCACTCCTCCCGTGGTGCCTAAACTGACCTTGCCCACGGAACCCAAGGGTATACTGATGCTGCCCAGTATATATCCAATTAGGGAAACGAATGCTATGCCAGGTACGCAAAACGAGGCAGGCTTGGATGCAGACCAGGTGTGACCATTGGCCAGGTCGCTATCTAGTTGGGCAACTTCTTGCTGCAAATCCACATCGAAAAGCTTCGGAAGCAGCTGCATGCATATGATGACTGTAATCGCGGCAAACGGATAGGCGATGGCATAACCCATGCCTACGCTGGCTTGCGCAGCACGAGCTGCCGCTGATGCGGGATCCGGGAACATGCAGGCGGCAGATTCCAGAGCCGCACCAAGCCCAGGCGAGCTGGTCAGCGCACCAGCATACAGTCCGGTTATAGCGTGCATATCCAGCTTTCCGATCAGGCGAAAAAGCGAGTAGGCCACGCCAGCACCAGTAGTGGTTATGGAAATGGCTAGTAGCAGAAACTTGGCTCCATTACCCCTAAAAACTCTTGCTACATCTTTGGCGGCGAGTAATCCAACTGAAGCCACAAATAGAAGCAGGAAGAAATCGAAGTTGGCCTTGTCCACAAATCCATTTTGCAGTATGCGCACTGCATAGGAAGGAACATCAATAGCCCCGTTCGCCACCGCGATCTCATAGGGAGCCACGAAACGGTCGTATATCAACCAGCTCAAACCCATACCCGCAAAGAGTGTACCGGATGCGCCCAAATTGAAACGTGCTAGGCTGATCTTTCCCAAGTAATGACCGCAAAGGATGGCCAAGCTCAATAGAAAAAGTGAATTCGTCAGCAAGTCCACGTGTCATTCATCTCCTGCCTTGGTCACGCCGTGCAAAGTGTTTCACTTTACTGCTGCGGTCGGCTGAAAGACCAGATCAGCCCATAAAAAGGATCTGCATGCAACATAGACAACTCTGTCTGCACAATGCCGGTCACTTGCGAGGGCAATTCGGCTACCCGTACACCGGCTTCTTCAAGCGCCCTGCGTTTATGGTGATAAGTGCCCCTACCTCGCTCGATAATAGCTCCAGCGTGTCCCATACGTTTACCAGGGGGAGCACTTTGGCCGGCGATGTAGGCAACTACAGGCTTGGTCATCTGAGTGATATAGGGTGCCGCCTCCTCCTCGGCACTGCCTCCGATCTCTCCAATTAAGACAACCACTGAGGTAGCAGAGTCGGCTTCAAAAAGCCGCAGAATATCGATAAATGATTGCCCCACGACACGATCGCCACCAATACCCACTACCGTTGATTGACCAACGCCAGAAGCCGTGAGATTGCCAACTATCTCATAGGATAGCGTGCCAGAGCGAGCGACCACACCTACACTCCCCGGCAAAAAGATAGAGCTAGGTGCGATGCCTATCTTGCATCGGCCGGGAGAGACAATCCCGTACGTGTTTGGGCCTATGATCGTGGCCCCAATACGATCTGCATAAGCCATAATCTCCAGGCAGTCATGTACCGGTACATGCTCGGTTATTATCACCAATGTTCTGATGCCGGCCTCCATAGCCTCCAGTGCTGCATCTTTAACTGCAGCTGCCGGTGTAAAGAGCACCGAAGCGTCGATAGAATACTCTTCTGTCGCTGCACGTACAGTATCAAAAACAGGAACGCCTTCTACTTCCATGCCACAACGGCCAGGAGTGACTCCCGCCACTACATTAGTGCCGTAAGCAAGCATCTGCTGGGTGTGAAAACGGCCCTGATTACCCGTGATTCCCTGTACCAACACCGAGGTCTGCTCATCAATCAGGATAGACATGCTAAACCTCCTCAATATAGTAGAAGCAATGCTCTGTAACTGGTTGACCTAACCTGCTAATTCCACTGCTCGCTGAGCAGCAGTTTGCATGAGATCAAAAACCTCGATTCCGGCTTCCTTCTCAAGAATGGCACGCCCAGCATCCTGATTTGTGCCTGCTAAACGAACCACCATGGGAATTGATTTGCCGTATTGTCTCCTGATGCCGACAATGGCCTGCGCCACTTCGTCGCAGCGCGTTATGCCTCCAAAGATATTGACGAGTACGGCCTTGGGCTGCTTAGCCAAGACAAGTTCCAGTCCTTTTCGGGTAGCTTCTTGGTTAGCTCCGCCGCCGATGTCCAGAAAATTAGCTGGTTTGCTGCCGAAATAGGTTATCATATCGAGCGTAGCCATGGTAATTCCAGCTCCATTGGCCATCACACCTATTTCACCGTCAAGATCCACATATGATAGTCCCAACTTGCTAGCTTCTTGCTCACCTAAAGTGAGCTCACTTACCGTCGGAATATGGGCATGGCGATACAGCGAGGCATCATCGACAGTGATTTTGGCATCGGCTGCATAGACAGTATCACCGCAGATCGCCAGCGGATTGATCTCCACCAGTTCAGCATCTATGGCGGTAAACAGTCGGTAAAGCGCCGTGACTACTTGCGTTAGTGCCTTTCCGCAGGGGCTGCTGGGCACAATTTTAAGCCTACGGACAATATCTCGCGCCAAGAAAGTAGGCAATCCAAGCTCTACATCTATCGGTTGTCTGATAATCTGCTCTTCTGGCACATTCTCAATGTCCATGCCGCCTTGGGCAGAGGCAATGAGCACGGGTTTCTTACTTACACCATCAACTATCAAGGACAAATACAGTTCCTGCCCGATGGCCAGTTTTTCCTCTATCAAAAGCAGCTCCACAGGGAAGCCTTGCACTGTAGATTGAAGTAACTGTTCAGCCGCAAGTTTTGATTCTTTGGGGCCATCAGCCAGCCGAATACCCCCGCCTTTGCCTCTTTTACCCGAAAGAACCTGAGCTTTTATCATTACCGGGCCACCCAACCTCTGTGCTATCTGCGCAGCGGTCTTGGGAGTGTCGCACACCATACCTCGGGGCACACGTATGCCAAAATCGATGAATAACTGTTTTCCCATGTATTCGAATAATCTCATCTGATCATCCCCCTCGTGTCTGAATAACTCCTACTCTCGTTACAAGAACACTACATGAGCTGATTGAGCTAGCTAAATAAGAAAGTCCCTCACGCCGTGAAGGCATAAGGGACCGACTAACCTAGGCCATCTATCTTGCATCCGATGCCTGGTATATCGCACTCCTCCTTTCCTCCGAAGGCGGCGTACTTTCTGGAAGGGCAGGTCTCCTGGCTTACGCTCATCGTTCTGCTGACCCTTCCCGTCTATCATGCATTAGACAGTGGCATGCCAGCGAACTCACGCTTACAGTGGCGGGACCGCTCAGGACTTCCACCTGATTCCCTATTCTCCCCGGGAACTTCGGGGCACCACTTCCATTAGATGTTTAGTTTTCATGTTTAATTATATCATTACCATTTGAAACTAACAATGAGTTGGAAACTGTATATTGGGCATCTGTGGTATTGCCGCCCATGAACAAGGAGGACATTATATTGGAGGAGAAAAAGCTACAATACTGAATAGAGACATTTCTGAGGAAACACAGCCATAGGCGGCCTGGAGGTTACATAGAGCCATGAGAGAAACTGTTCTGATTACCGGAGCGTCACGGGGAATTGGGTATGCCACTGCGGAGTTGTTCGCGGTCAATGGATACACGGTCTATGCCAACTATCGCAGCAGCCCCAAAAGCCTGGAGCTTCTTTCCGAGAAGCTCTCCGAGCGCGGATGTACCTTGATCCCTCTTTATGCAGATGTTTCGAATAGCAACGATGTGGAGCATATGGTCTCGCAGACGAATGGAGTTGATATTCTCATCAATAATGCAGGGATAGCGCAGTTCAAGCAATTCGTCGACATGTCCGAGACTGATTGGGACAACATGATGTCTGTGAACCTGAAATCCGTCTATCTGTGCACTCACTGCGTCATTCCACACATGATAAAGCGCAAACATGGAGCTATTGTAAACATCTCTTCAGTGTGGGGTGTTACGGGCGGTTCTTGCGAGGTACACTATTCCGCAGCAAAAGCCGGAGTGATCGGCTTCACTAAGGCCCTGGCCAAGGAGATGGCCCCATCCGGAATACGCGTGAATTGCATCGCTCCAGGAGTAATAGAAACAGACATGAACAAAGAGCTATCCGACTATGACAGACAGTTGATAAAAGAGCAAACGCCATTAGGAACGATCGGCCTTCCCGATCATATTGCACAGGCAGCCCTCTTCCTTGCAGAAAATCAGTTCATTACCGGAGAAATACTCAATGTCAACGGAGGGTTTCATATCTGACATGTCGCATACGCCTGAAATCGTGTTCCCTCTGCAAACTGTTCTGCTGGGCGAAAGGTACGATGGCCCTTAAAGCTGGGTTCCGGAACAGATCATCCAGGCCCATGGAATTACGGGGTTGACACTCGATGGCTGCCGCTCGGCAATCCAGGGCCATTGACATGACAGGGAACCTACCGGGCTCCGTAGACCTGCACAATCTCAAGGCACTTGATAACCTCCACCGAACCATCGCAGCCTCTCTCTTCAGCCAATTACCTTTGTCCGGCAATATCAGTATGCAAACTGAAAAGCTCCCGGCATCCCTATTCGATTCCTGGCGGTTCGCGGCCACAGACGCCGCGTCCGGTCAGTAACGGAACCGCTCCGAACCGACCATAACATCACCACTGATACATTCACCGGCATATTTCCGCCTGACCTCTATAAGGTTCAATACATCATAGCCACGCTTTCTGAGAAAGGCAATAATGGCGGCGTTGTTCGGGTGAACCCAGTTGTACACCGTGTCGGAGCCAAGCTCATCCGCAATGCCCTCTGCATATCCGTAGAGCCTTGAGGCTACTCCAACCCGTCTGTATTCCGGCAAGACATACAACGACTCTGCCCAAACGACATCATCTTCGATACGGCAAGCTATGAAGCCGATAACATGGCCCTCATCTGACTCTGCTACTGCCAGGCGGAAACGATTGGATCGATAGTCTGCCAATTCCGTCGAAGCCGCGTCTTGGTTAGGATTCGATTCTTGTTGCTTGAACGCAGCCAACTCGACGCGAAACGCCGCTATCAAGGCTACTAGCTGCTCGTCATCTCCATCAAATGCACTGCGCACCACCACTCTCTATCACCACCCTACAGACATTCTTGCCGGTCACTGACCGGAGTTAGGCTTCCTCAGCCAGAACCCACAGTCCGCCGAGCATCCCTTGTCTGCTGCATCTACAACCATTGGCCGGTCTGAATGCGATTCTATGTAGGCAGCACTGGCCCCATAACAACATACTGAAACTTGCCCGTCTTGTCCATACTGCTCTCGTCGACTGTGGCGTTTTCCGATCACAGGCCCTGAAGGGTAACTAAGGCTTGGATATCGATTTTCCACGTTTCCATCTTCGTTCTTAACTTAAGCCTCCGTCACTAAAGGTTCGAGTCCGGGTTTATCCTTGCGTGTGACCATGTCGAGTTCCTAGTCCAGTCACTCTGCTATCAGTTTGACTCTGACAAGGAGAGTGCTAAAGACCGGGTACATGGTGCGAACTGTCTATCGCAGGCAATAGGGCGTATTCATCTTGATTCTAGATGCTATACTTATCTTTTCATAGTACTAAACTATAATAAGTACAATGCGTATGTTTTCCAATTGTGTATATTGGGGTATAATGTGTGTGGAGGTGCTGACGGTAATGGACTACCAGAGCATTTCAAATCTGAAGATGCTTCGCTACGCCAAGGGTCTCACCCAACAGGAGTTGGCAGACGCTGCAGGGATTTCGCGAGATGCCTATAGAAACATTGAAACCGGTAGATCCGATCCAAAGATATCAACTCTGAGAAGCATAGCAAAGGCACTCGACGCGGAGATTGATGACCTTTTCGTCCCGATAAAGAAGCCTGCTCAGATTAGATTTCGATCCTCCAAGCGAATGAACACCAGAGATATGGTGCTGTTCGATGTAGTGAAATGGATGCAGGACTACAACTGGCTGGAGCAAGCCCTTGACGAACAAACCCGGTGGGCATTGAGCGACCTATCAACCGAAATGAGCGCGCTTGAAAGCGGAGAGAAGCGGGCTATATTGTGTGCCCGTAAGTCCCGAAACCTGCTCGGGTTGGATGAGGAAGAACCAATCCGGGACATATGCGGACTGCTGGAGTCCGCAGGGGTGAAGGTATATCCGAAAGAGGTAATGTCGGAAGCCTTCTTTGGCCTATCAGTTGGGCCGGATTGCGGGGGGCCTCTTGTAGTTGTGAACGTATGGGATAGGATCTCAGTGGAGCGTTGGATATTCACCGCTGCGCATGAACTCGGCCATCTCTTGCTCCACATGGATTCGTACGACGTAGACAAACTCGACGAGAATGATGCTGAAGAACGAGAAGCAAACATCTTCGCAAGCTACTTTCTCATGCCTGAGGCAGTATTTCAAAAGGAGTGGCAAGATGCCCGAGGGTTGCCATTCTTAGACCGCGTCCTCAAAGTAAAGAGGATGTTCAGAGTCAGCTACCAGACCGTGCTCTGTAGACTTGCAGAAACCATGAATCCAGCCGATAATGTGTGGCGCAAGTTCCAGGTTGATTACAAGAAGCGCTATGGGAAAACCCTGAAAAGAGCAGATGAACCCCAGCCTGCATCAACTGACAAGTTCATGGCTTCCTACTCTGAGTCTTATCGGGCTCATGAACCCGAAAGGCTCAGCGAAACCGACTTCATTCCAGATAAACTTGCTCGACTGGTAAGGCAGGCACTGGAAGATGAGGTGATCTCTTTGAGTCGCGCTGCAGACATGATGGGCATAGATATTCAGTCGATGCGGAACATGACTTTGTCATGGGCAGACTGTCCATGAGCATGGAACATAGCTCTCAGTCAATTGTGATCGATGCTACAGCTTTGATTGACTTTCTCGACAGCGACAGGTCCATCGTGCCTCTGATTTCAAAACACCTTGGGAAGCTGCATGTAATAAAACCTGTATTCGAAGAGGTTAACGGCCTCCATGAATCCCAATGCGAGCCGTTGGGGATCACCATAGTCGACCTCACACTTGATCAGTATAAAGAAGCCGGTTCATTTGTGGGCGGCCTTGCACGTGCTTCGTTCTTGCACGCCACAATGGCTGGCTGTGCATTACAAATGATAAGCGCCTGCGAAGTGAGTGTTGCCGGCACGGCATTAATGCAGACTGCCCCCAACCGATACCTAGTTCCAAGACCCGCGCCTCCTATCATGTCTCTCAAGCCCTGTAACCGACTACAACCAGCACGACAGACTTCATCGCCGACACGCAGGAATGGCGCTTGCCGGCGGGGACAACATGACAATCCCCGGGCCGCATAATAACCGTAGTCTGTTCGTCCGGATAGTATATCTCCATGCCGCCCTCGAAAACGATCTGCATGGAATCTGCGGAATTGGCGTGAGGAGGCACGTCCTTAACATCCCGGCGCAAAGGCCTCTCGGCCCATCCCATCAAACAGACCTCTGCCCCATCCACGTATCCAAGGACAACGCTCTGCTCCTCATATGGGTCGCTGCTGGCTGCAATCTTCCTCTCCAACTCTTCTCTAGCAGCAGACAAGTCCATACACAACACCCCAAATCATTGGTGGATCGTTGACTTGCATAACACAAGCATTCAAACGAGCAGTATAGCATGACCACTAGCGTTCCGCGATTCCTGTGTCTGGCATACTCACCCCAGGCTCAGCAGGCTCCGAATCACACTGGATAGGCTGCTCACATCGGAACACGGCCTCAAAGGGATGGCGCCCACGCCATCGGTGACGCGATTGGCGACACTGCCGATGCCACCGCGCCCAGCTACTGACGGATTGACATCTGTGGGACAAGCCGAGGCAGGAGAAGAATACATTATGGCTGCGTCACCCGGGTAGACTGCATAGGCCCCCCTGCACTTGGGCAATGCGTCACGATAAGTATGCATCTTGTGGATGTCGTCTGCCTTCGCGCTGAGGTCGGATTCCGACTGCCTGTCAAAACGGAATTTGGCGTCAAACACCCACATGCCCACAGGCGTGATAAGGGTTACATCCGGGCGGAACCAGCCCGAGTATCCCCTAAACCCCCGGTTGTAGCTGACCTCGATCTCTCCGGGAAACTGGACGCGAATTCCTCTGGCGAGTCTCGCCCCGAGCCGATCGCAATTCATCTGTGCGCCCAGACTTTCGCCTACACCCACGCGTGCGTCCATGGCTGCGATCGCGTTCGCATCGAA
>Ga0208693_1001056_pt1 | contig 20525 bp, 19 predicted proteins | sample AD_UKC071_MetaG_FD_184438 | JGI IMG/M metagenome (GOLD analysis project Ga0208693, IMG submission 184438) | Active sludge microbial communities of municipal wastewater-treating anaerobic digesters from USA - AD_UKC071_MetaG (SPAdes) (version 2) | ecosystem: Engineered > Bioreactor > Anaerobic >... | reverse complement strand
GCGTGCGCATCCGCATCAGCACGTCCTTGGGCTGGGTGCGGGCGACGGCGAAGCGTTCCTGCACCAGCGCATCCGGGATACTCGCCGCGAAGTCCGGGTGAACCAGATTGCCGATCAGGCGGCGCTGCTCGTCGAGGTTGAAGTCCGGCCCGCCGAAGTTGGACACCATCTTGGTGATCCCCGGCATCTTGAAGTAGTCGGCCTGCTCCTCGATGCAGCCCGGCGCCATCAGGACCAGCCGTTCGGTAAACTCCGGATGATCCAGCGTCATCTGGATCGCCACCCCGCCACCCAGCGAATTGCCGACCAGCGTGGCCCGCGTGATGCCATGCGAGGTCAGCGCCTGGTAGAGCGAGTCGGTGAACAGTTGGAGGGTGTAGTCGATCCCCTCCGGCTTCGAGCTTGCGCCATAGCCGATCAGGTCGGGCAGGATCACGCGGTAGCCCGCAGCGACGAATTCCGGCCAGTTCTGGCGGAAGTTCGACGCACCGGACGCACCCGGCCCGCTGCCGTGGACGAAGACCACGACCGGGCCTTCGCCCGCATCCTTGAGGTGGATCGAATAGCCACCGTCAACCTCGTAGGTCGCTTCGCGAAGCTCGGTCATGGGGCTTGCCTTTAGAGGAAGGGGTTGAGCGGATCGGCGCCGAGCAGGGTGCCGATGGCATCGCCGGTGCGGTTGTTCGGATCGTTGGCGACATGGGCGCGGCCGGCGTGAAGATCGAGCCAGGGCTGGATGATCTCGCTGCTGGTGTAGATCGCGCGTCCGCCAAGCAGTTGCACCACGTCGTCGATCAGCCCCGCCAGACGGCGCACCACGGTGGCCGACTGGTAGGTATAGAACGCGCGCTTCTCCATCGGGATGGCCTCGCCGCGCTCGGCATAGCCCATCAGGTCCTCGAAGGTCAGGCGCAGGGTGGTTTCCATCTCGCCCTTTTCCGCAATCGCGCGGGCGAGCGCGGCGTGGAGGATCGGGTCGGCCTTCGATGCCTTGCCGGTGTTGGTCGAAACGCGGTCCTGCATGATCGCGAGGCCCGCGTTGATCGCCGCCTGCGCGCCGCCGAAGGCCGCGGTCGAGACCGAGCGAGTAAAGACCTGCGCCCAGGGCAGGCGATAGAGCGGACCGGTGTTCACTTCCTGACCGGGGTTCTGGCAGAGGAACCCGTCGATCGAACGGTGGGTGCGGTAATCGGGCACAAACACGTCTTGAACGATGATGTCATGGCTGCCGGTCCCCTGCAGGCCGAACACGTGCCAGGCGTCCTCATCGATCGCATAGTCGCTGCGCGGGAGCAGGAAGGTGCGCATTTCCGCCGGAGTGCCATCGTCCTTCGGCGGGCAGAACGCGCCCAGCAGCACCCAGCCGCAATGAGTCGACCCGGTGGAGAAGCCCCAGCGGCCCGACAGGCGGAAACCACCCTCGACATGGGTGACCTTGCCGACCGGTTGATAGGTGGAGGAGACCAGCATCGACGGGTCCGCGCCCCAGACCTCTTCCTGGGCCTGGTCGTGAAACAACGCCATTTCATAGGGGTGGCAGCCGACCACGCCGTACATCCAGCCGGTCGACATGCAGCCTTCGGCCAGCGTCTTCTGCACATCGAAGAACACGTTGGGGTGCATTTCGTACCCGCCCCAGCGGCGCGGCTGGAGGATGCGGAAGAAGCCCGCTTCCTGCATTTCCGCGATCGTCTCGGTGGGGACATTGCGCGCGCGGGTGCATTGCTTCGCGCGGGATTTCAGCACGGGGATCATTGCGCGGGCCCGGGCGACGAGTTCCTCGGCGCTGGGCACGCTGTTTGCGCTGTCGGCCTGCTGTGCGGCGGTAGCCATTTCTCCCGACTCCTTTGTGTCGACTCAAACGCCGCTCAATTCGACGGCTTCGTAAAATTTTTTATCGTTTGATACGCAAATCGTCAATTGAAAACCCGTTTCGCTTCCGATAATGCGCATTTCACACAGGATTGAAACCGCGATTCCGTGAAGGACGCATTTTGGAAGGGGGAATGGCCAGCTTGGCACAGGCGCAGACCATCGACCTGTCGGGACAGGTGGCGATCGTCACCGGCGGCACGCGCGGCCTGGGGCGGGATATCGCCGCCGCGCTGGCCGGGGCTGGCGCGCGCGTGGTGGCCTTCGCGCGCAACGCGCCGGAGCAGCCCATCGAAGGCGTCAGCTTCCTGCTCGGTGACATCCGCGATGCCGAAGTCGCGAAGGCGCTGGTGGATCAGGTGGTCGCCGAGCATGGCCGGCTCGACATCCTCGTCAACAATGCCGGCGGATCGCCCGCCGTCGCCGCCGAAAGCGCCAGCCCGCGCTTTGTCGAGGCGATCCTCAAGCTCAACCTGGTCGCTCCGCTGCATCTGGCGCAGGCCGCGCATCCGCACATGGTGAGGACGGGCGGCGGCTCGATCGTCAACATCGCCTCGGTTTCTGGTATCCGCCCCTCCCCCGGCACTGCCGTTTACGGCGCAGCCAAGGCGGGCCTGCTCAACCTGACGCAGAGCCTGGCGCAGGAGTGGGGACCGGCGGGCGTGCGCGTGAACGCGATCATCGCCGGGCTGATGCAGACCGAAACCGCCGAGGCGACCTATGGCGATGCCGAAGCGCAGGCGGCGGTGGGCCGTTCGATGCCGCTGCAACGCATGGGCACCGGCGCGGACCTCGCGGGCGCAGTGCTGTGGCTCTGCTCGCCGCTCGCGGCCTGGGTCAGCGGCGCGCGCATCAATGTCGATGGCGGGGGCGAGCGCCCGTATTTTCTGGATCTGGTGAAAGGGGCCAAGGCCTGATGAGTGTGAAGTCGCTGGGCTATGTCGTGATCGAAGCGACGCAGCCGGCCGAATGGGACCGGTTCCTGACCCGCGTCGCGGGCGCGATGCGCGCGCCCGACGCGGCTGATGGCGCGGCGCTCTACCGCGTCGATGAACGCCCGTTCCGCTTCCGGATCGAGAGCGGTTCGACCGACCGTCTGGTCGCCCCGGGCTACGAAGTGGCCAGCGAAGCCGACTACGAGGCTCTTGCCACGAAGATCGCCGCCGCCGGACGCGAAGTTGTCCGCGGCACTGCCGAACAGGCTGGCGCGCGCGCCGTTGCCGCCTTCTTCCGCACCAGCGATCCCGCCGGCAACGCGCTGGAATTCTACCACGGCGACAGCATCAGCGAAGTTCCGTTCATCTCGCCCGCAGGCGTGCCGCGCTTCGTCACCGGGGAACTCGGCATGGGCCACGCGGTGCTCTGCGCGCCCAATTTCGACGAGACCGTGGCCTTCTATTGCGATGTCGTCGGCTTCGGGCAGACCGACATGCCGCGCTTCTACTTCATGGGCGGACCGCCGGAAGACGCCGGCATGGGCTTTGCCTTCCTTCATGCCAGCAATGGCCGTCACCACAGCCTCGCTCTCGCCGAAGGCCCGGTGCCGCCATCGAACTGCGTCCACCTGATGCTGGAAATGCCGGACCTGATCGAGGTCGGCAAGGCGCACGACCGGATGCGCGACGAGGGCTTCCCCGAAAGCGCTACCCTGGGCCGCCACGTCAACGACGAGATGACCAGTTTCTACGTCCAGACCCCCGCCGGCTTCGATCTGGAGATCGGCTACGACGGACTGGTGATCGACCCGGCCACCTGGGAGACCACCCGGCACGAGGCGATCAGCGTTTGGGGCCACGTCTGGGCCTGGCAGGAAGCCATGAAGAAGGCAGCGGAATGATGCTCGACAAACGGATGACTCCGGCGGAAATCGTCGGCCAGCTCAAGGATGGCATGACCATCGGGATCGGCGGCTGGGGGCCCCGGCGCAAGCCGATGGCCCTGGTGCGCGAGATCCTGCGTTCTGATCTCAAGGACCTGACCGTGGTCGCCTATGGCGGCGCGGACGTCGGCATGCTCTGCGCGGCGGGCAAGGTCCGCAAGCTGGTCTTCGCTTTCGTCAGCCTCGATGCGATCCCGCTCGAACCCTGGTTCCGCAAGTCCCGCGAGGCCGGGCAGATCGAGGTACTGGAACTGGACGAAGGCATGTTCCAGTGGGGACTGAAGGCGGCGGCGTTCGGCCTGCCCTTCCTGCCAACCCGCGTGGGGCTTGGCACCGACCTTGCCACGCTGGGCGGCCTCAAGACCGTGCAGTCGCCCTATGCCGATGGCGAAGTGCTGATCGCGATGCCCGCGCTGAAGCTCGATGCGGCGCTGCTCCACGTCAACCGCAGCGACTGGCGCGGCAACGTCCATATCTTCGGCCCGGATGCCTATTACGACGAATGGTTCGCCCGCGCGGCGGCGAAGACCTATGTTTCGTGCGAGGAACTGGTCGACCGGATGGAAGACCACTACGCTGACCAGGCGCAGCATAACATCGTCGAACGCGCCTTCATTTCGGGCGTCACGCACCTGCCCTGCGGCGCCCACCCCTCGTCGATGCCGCCCGCCTATGGCTGGGACATGAAGGCCTTCAAGGCCTACACCGACGCGGCGAAGGACCCCGGCGACTGGAATGCGGTCAAGGACCGCTTCGTCGGCGCCAGCGAAGCCGACTATCTTGCAACCTTTGGCGGAAAGGAGGCGGTAGCGGCTCTCCCGCTGCCGATTTTCTGATGAGCGACGTCACTCTCGCAGAACTCTGCATCTTCGCCTGTTCCGAGGCATTCCGTGGCAATGGCGAGATCGTCGCCACCGGGGTCGGCCCGGTGCCGCGCCTTGCCGCAAGCCTGGCCAAGCTGACCCATGCGCCCGAGCTGATGATGACCGATGGCGAGGCCTATCTGGTCGAGCAGCCGGTGCCGCTGGGCCCGCGCGGATATGACGATCGCAAGGCGGCGGGCTACCTGCCGTTCTCGCGCTTCTTCGACGCGGCGGTGTGGAGCGGGCGGCGCCACGCCATGGTCACGCCGACCCAGATCGACCGCTTCGGGCAGATCAACCTATCGCAGCTGGGCGGCACCCACCGTCAGCCCAAGACCCAGATGCTGGGCGTGCGCGGCTTCCCCGGCAACACGATCTACCACCCCAACAGCTTCTTTTTCCCCAGCCACACCACGCGCGTCTTCGTCGGCGGCGACGTCGATATGGTTTCGGGCGTGGGCTACAACCCGGCCAAGCGGGTGCCGGGCGGGAACTATTCGGCGGTCGACCTGCGCCGGATCGTCACCAACCTGTGTGTCATGGACTTCGGCGGGCCGGACCACGCGGTGCGCGTCATCTCGCTCCACCCGGGCGTTACTTTCGCTCAGGTACAGGAAGCGACCGGGTTCGAGTTGATCGACGCGGTCGCCGGTGAAACGGCACTGCCCGATGCCGAGGCGCTGGAAATCGTCGCCCGCCTCGATCCACACGGCATCCGCGCCAGCGTGATCAAGGACAATCCCCCAGCACGGAGGACCGCATGACCGACCTCGTCCAACCCAAGAGCGTCGAAATCACCTACGAAACAGACGAACCGGTTCGTTATGAGGTGGAAGGCGGCGTCGCCTGGATCACGATGAACCGTCCGGGCTTCAACAATGCCCAGAACGGCCAGATGACCTATGCGCTGGACGATGCGTTCAACCGCGCGGTGAAAGACGATGCGGTGCGCGCCATCGTCCTTGCGGGCGAAGGCAAGCACTTCTCCGCCGGGCATGACATCGGCACGCCGGGGCGCGATCTCCACAAGGAGTTCGACAACCGCCTGATGGTGCCGCCGCACACCAACAAGCCCGCCGCCGAACTGCTCTACACCCGCGAGCAGGAACAGTACCTTGGCATGTGCCGCCGCTGGCGCGACATTCCCAAGCCGACCATCGCTTGTGTACAGGGCGCCTGCATCGCGGGCGGACTGATGCTGGCCTGGGTCTGCGACCTGATCATCGCCAGCGAGGACGCCTTCTTCCAGGACCCTGTGAACCCGCTGATGGGCATTCCCGGGGTAGAATACTTCGCCCACGCCTATGAACTGCCGCCGCGCGTCGCCAAGGAATTCCTGCTGCTGGGCGAACGGATGAGCGCAAGCCGCGCCTACGACTTCGGCATGGTCAACAAGGTGGTCCCGCGCGACCAGCTGCGCGAGGCGACCGCTGCCTGGGCCAGCAAGCTGGCGGGCCAGAACCGGCTGGGCAACTGGCTGACCAAGCAGGCCGTCAACCACGTCGAGGAACTGCGCGGCAAGCGCGCGGCGATGGACGCGGTGTTCCATATGCACCACTTCGCCCACGCCCAGAACGACCTCGTCACCGGGGACTCCATCGGCGGCGTCAGCGGCAAGTCGGCGGCCAGCGCCAACAAGTCGCAAGACGGCAAGGGCTGACATGGCCGACGCGCTCGCCACGGCCCTCACCCGGCGGCTCGGCTGCCGCCTGCCGGTGATCCAGACCGCGATGGGCTGGATCGCCACGCCCGCGCTGGTCGCGGCGAGCAGCAACGCGGGCGCCTTCGGCTTCCTGGCCGGCGCGGTGATGAAGCCCGCCGAACTGGCGGACGCAGTTGCCCGCCTGAAGGACATGACCCCCCACAATTTCGGGGTGAACTTCCACTCGTTCCAGCCGGGCGCGGCGGAGATCGTCGAGATCATCCTCGCCAATGCCGATCGGGTGCGCGCGGTCAGCTTCGGGCGCGGGCCGGATGCGAAGATGATCGGTCGGTTCCGCGATGCCGGCATCCTCTGCATTCCCACCGTCGGCGCGGTGAAGCATGCAGAAAAGATGGTGCAGCTGGGCTGCGAAATGATCACCGTCCAGGGCGGCGAAGGTGGCGGGCACACCGGGTCGGTCCCCACCACCGTCCTTTTGCCGCAGGTGCTCGACTCAGTCGACGTGCCGGTGGTTGCCGCTGGCGGTTTTGGCGACGGGCGCGGCCTGGCCGCAGCACTCGCCTGGGGGGCTGCCGGGATCGCCATGGGCACCCGCTTCCTGATGACGGCGGAAAGCCCGGTGCCGGATGCTCCCAAGACGGCTTACGTCAAGGCGGGAACCGGCGACATCGTGGTCTCCACCAAGGTCGACGGCATTCCCCAGCGCATGATCCTCAACCCGCTGCTGCGGCGGATCGAAGGTTCCGGCAAGCTCGCCATGTGGGCGCGCGCGGTGGAAGCGGGCCTGGAAATGAAGCGCCAGACCGGCATGGGCTGGGGCGAAGTCGTGGCCGCCGCGCGCGGCATGACTGCCCATGGCGAGATGCCGCTTGCCCAGGCGATGATGGCCGCCGCCGCACCAATGATGATCCAGCGCGCCGTCGTTTCCGGCGATGCCGAACACGGCCTGATGGCGACCGGCGTGGTCGCCGGACGGCTGAAGGATCTGCCGCCCTGCGCCGACCTGCTCTCGCAAATCGAAACCCAGGCGCGCGAGCGTATCGCGGCATTCACCCAGCAGCCGTTCGTGTCGAGCGAAGTCGAGACACCAGCGCGCGGCATCTCGACTTCGCTCGATGCGAACGGAGGTTAGTTTCATGGGCATTACCACCACCATCACCGACCGGATCGCCGAAATCGTTTTCGACGTCCCCCCGGTCAACGCCTTCGACAGCGAAACCTGGATGTCGCTGCCCGCGATCATCACCGCCGCCGCGAGCAATCCCGAAGTCAACTGCGTGCTGATCCGCGCCGCCGAAGGCTCGCGCGGCTTCTGCGGCGGGGTCGACATCAAGGAAATGCAGGCGCACCCGGAACGGATCACCGTACTCAACCGGGGCAACTACCTGACCTTCAAGGCGATCCGCGATGCGGAAGTGCCGGTCGTGGTGGCCGTGCACCGGTTCGTGATCGGCGGGGGCATCGGTATCTGCGGCGCCTCCGACACGATCATCGCGGCGGACGATGCCTTCTTCAGCCTGCCCGAGGTCGATCGCGGCGCGATGGGCGGGGCCAGCCACCTTTCGCGGATGTTACCGCTCCACAAGGTCCGCGCCGCGTTCTTCACCGGCGGCAATATTCCGGCCGAGGAAGCCTATCGGCTCGGCGCAGTCGAAAAGATCGTCCCGCGAGACAGGCTGGTCGAGGAAGCGCGCGCGTTCTGCGCGGTGGTCGCATCCAAGAGCCGCAAGGCGCTGGTGATCGCCAAGGAAGCGCTCAACGGGCTGGAGCCGCGCGACGTCGATCGCGGCTACCGCTGGGAACAGGGCTTCACGCTCGAAATGTACATGCACGAAGACAGCCAGAAGAGCCGCGATGCCTTCGTCGAGACGGGCAAGGCCGCGAAGTTCTGATGGACCTGTCCTACACCCCTGAACAACAGGCGTTCCGCGCCGAAGTGCGCGCGTGGATGGAAACCCACGTACCCAAGGAGCCGCTCGTCACGCTGGAATGCCGCGAAGGCTATGACCAGCACGTGGCGTGGGAGCGCACCCTCGCCAGCGGCAACTGGGGCATGGTCACCTGGCCGGAGGAATTCGGCGGGCGCGGGCTGGACCTGATCCAGTGGCTGATCTTCGAGGAGGAATACTTCCGCGCGGGCGGCCCCAACCGGGCCAACCAGAACGGCATCTTCCTGCTCGGCCCGACGATCATGGAATTCGGCACGCCCGAGCAGAAGGCCCGCTTCCTCCCCCCCATGGCGCGCGGCGAAGTGATCTGGGCGCAGGCCTGGTCGGAACCCGGCGCCGGCAGCGACATGGCCGCGATCCAGTCGAAGGCGGTACGTGACGGCGACCATTACGTCATCACCGGACAGAAGACCTGGTCCAGCCGCGCGGCCTTTGCCGACTGGGGCTTCGGGATCTTCCGCACTGACCCGGAATCCAAGCGCCACAAGGGCCTGACCTTCATCCTGTTCGATCTCAACAGTCCCGGCATCACCCGCCGCCCGATCCGCCAGCTGCACGGCGACACCGGCTTTGCCGAACTGTTCTTCGACGAAGTGCGGGTGCCGGTGGAAAACTGCCTGGCCGGCGAAGGCCAGGGCTGGAACGTCGCCATGGCCACCGCCGGGTTCGAACGCGGGCTGATGCTGCGCTCGCCGGGCCGCTTCCAGGCAACCGCAAAGCGGCTGGTGGAGCTCTACAAGGCCAACGCGGAGAGCGCCTCTCCCGCCGCACGTGAGGCGGTGGTCCAGGCCTGGGGCGCAGCGCAGGCCTATGCCTACAACACCTATGCCGTGGCAGCGAAGATCATGGCCGGCGGGAAGATCGGCGCAGAGGCCAGCCTCAACAAGATCTTCTGGTCCGAACTCGACCGCGCGATGCACCGCACTGCGATGCAGCTGCTGGGCGCGGCGGCGGAGCTGAAGCGGTTTGCCGACGGCTCGGTCAACCAGTGGCTCGAAGGCTATATCTTTTCGCTTTCGGGTCCGATCTACGCCGGATCGAACGAGGTCCAGCGCAACATCACCGCCGAGCGGCTGCTTGGCCTTCCGCGCGTGGGAGCGGGCTGATGGACTTCCGTTTTTCCGATGACCAACTGACCCTGGCCGAGAGCGTACGCGATTACTTGGCCGGAACCCACGGCCCGGAAGTGCTGCGCCGCCTCGATGCGGAGGGCAACCGCGATCCGGCGATCTGGCAGGGACTGGCCGACATGGGCCTGACCGGCCTGCTCGTGCCCGAGGCGCAGGGCGGGCTGGGCATGGGGCTGGTTGAAGCCGCCCTCATCGCCGCCGAATGCGGCCGCGCTTGCCTCGCCGAACCGCTGGTCGACAGCGCCCTTGTCGGCGTGCCCTGGCTCGTCGCACGCGGGCAGACCGATGGGCTGGATGAGGTCGTCGCGGGCACGCGGCGGATCACGGTGCCGCACCCGATCAATCCGTGGCTGGCCGACAGCGAAGGCGCGGCCCTGACCAGCGTCGATCCGCTGCGCAACCTTGCCGTGGCCGAGGCTACCGAAGCGGACGATCTCCTCCTCAACGTCGGCGCGCTGATGAGCGCGGCGCAGCTGGTCGGCCTGGCGGATGCGATGCTCACCCAGGCAGTCGAATACGCCAAGGTCCGCACCCAGTTCGGCCAGCCGGTCGGCGCCTTCCAGGGGCTCAAGCACCAGCTCGCTTCGTGCTCGGTCGCCATCGAATTCGCCAAGCCGGTGGTCTGGCGCGCGGCCCAGGCGCTGGAGGACGGCCTTGCCAGCGCGTGCGTCCACGTCAGCCACGCCAAGCTCGCCGCCAGCGATGCCGCGATGCTCACCGCCGAAACCGCGATCCAGGTCCACGGGGCGATGGGCTATACCTACGAGGTCGACCTGCACTTCTGGATGAAGCGCAGCTGGGCGCTGTGCGGCGCCTGGGGGAGCCGCGCCTTTCACTACCGCCGGGTCGAGGAGGCGCTGCTCGGCGGCGCCCAGCCCATCGGCCCCGAACACACTTTCGCGTGAGGAACTAGCATGGCCGAAGCCTATATCATCGACGCTGTCCGCACCCCGATCGGGCGCAAGAAGGGCAGCCTTGCCGGGGTCCATCCCGCGGACCTGGGCGCTCACCCGATCAAGGCGCTGGTGGCGCGCACCGGGATCGACGCCAATCTGGTCGACGACGTGGTCTGGGGCTGCTGCGACACCATCGGCCCGCAGGCGGGCGACATCGGCCGCACCGTGTGGCTGGTCGCGGGCCTGCCCCAGCACGTGCCCGGCACCACCATCGACCGCCAGTGCGGATCGAGCCAGCAGGCGCTCCACTTCGCCGCGCAAGGCGTGATGAGCGGAACCCAGGACCTGGTCGTGGCGGGCGGCAGCCAGGCGATGAATGCCATTCCCATCTCCGCCGCGATGCTGGCGGCAGAGCCCTATGGCTTCTCCAACCCGTTCAACACCTCGCCCGGCTGGGTTGCCCGCTATGGCGATGGCATTCTCAACCAGATCAATTCTGCGGAAATGATCGCCGCGAAGTGGGGCATCACCCGCGCCGAGATGGAAGCCTTCGCCGTGGCCAGCCACCAGCGCGCCCAGGCAGCACTGGACAATGGCTGGTTCGCGAATGAAGTGGCGCCGATGGCCGAACTGGCGGCGGACGAAACCATTCGCCCGACCACCACTGCCGAAGGCCTTGCCGGCCTGCGCACCGTGCAGGAAGGCGGGATCATCACCGCCGGAATTTCCAGCCAGAATTGCGATGGCGCCGCCGCCATGCTGGTCGCCAGCGAACGCGCGGTGAAGGAGCATAATCTCAAGCCCCGCGCCCGCGTCCACCACATCTCGGTGCGCGCCGACGATCCGGTGTGGATGCTGACCGCGCCGATCCCGGCCACCGAACATGCGCTCAAGAAGGCGGGCATGACCGTGGCCGACATCGACCTGTTCGAATGCAACGAGGCCTTTGCCTCAGTGCCGATGGCCTGGATGAAACAGCTCGGCATCCCGCACGAGAAGGTCAACATCCACGGCGGCGCGATCGCGCTGGGCCATCCGCTCGGCGCCACCGGCGCGCGGCTGATGACCACCATGCTGAGCGCGCTTGAGCGCACCGGCGGCCGCTATGGTCTGCAGACCATGTGCGAAGGCGGCGGCCAGGCCAACGTCACGATTATCGAGAGGCTGTAATGGGTATCTGCGAAGGACGCACCGTCATCATCACCGGCGCCGCGCGCGGGCTGGGCCGCGCCTATGCGCTGGCTTTCGGCGCGGAAGGCGCGAACGTGGTGGTCAACGACATCGGCACCTCGCTCCACGGCGAGGGGCGCGACACCAGCGCCGCTGACCAGGTGGTGGCCGAGATCGTCGCCGGCGGCGGCAGGGCGATCGCCAATTACGAGGACATCACCGACTGGGACGCCGCCAAGCGGATCGTCGATGCGGCGGTTGCGGCGTTCGGCGACCTCCACGTGGTGGTCAACAACGCCGGGATCGTGCGCGACCGGATGTTCGTTTCGGCAACGCTGGAGGAATGGGACGCGACCATGCACGTCCACCTGCGCGGCCATTTCTGCCTGTCGCGCCACGCCGTGGACTACTGGCGCGCCAAGCAGAAGGCGGGGACCAATCCCGACGCGCGGATCATCAACACGTCCAGCGGCGCAGGGCTGCAGGGCTCGATTGCCCAGGCGGCCTATTCGACCGCCAAGGGCGGAATCGCGTCGCTCACCCTGGTCCAGGCGGCGGAACTCGGGCGCTATGGCATCACCGCCAATGCCCTCGCCCCCTCGGCCCGCACCCGGATGACCGAGCAGGCCTTTGCCGAGAAGATGGCGACCGAGGGCGATGCCTTCGACGTGATGGACCCCGCCAACATCGCCCCGACGGTCGTCTGGCTGGGTTCAGCGGAGAGCGCGGATGTCACCGGCTGCGTCTTCGAACTGGAAGGCGGCAAGATCATGCTTGAGCAGGGCTGGCGCGAAGGCCCGGTGCTGGACAAGGGCGCGAAGTGGGAGGCTGCCGAGGTCGGCGGCGCGGTTCAACAGCTGCTGGCGGCCCGCGTGGCCCCGCGCAAGGTCTGGGGGACGGCGTAATGCATTTCGTCCTCACCGAAGAACAGGCGATGATCGGCGAGACGGCGCGCGCCTTCTTTGCCGAAAACGCCACCAGCGAACGCACCCGCGCGGCGATGGCGGCGGACGGGATCGACGCGGCGCTGTGGAGCGCCTTCTGCCATGAACTCGGCTTGTCCGGGATCGGCATTCCGGAAAGCGCTGGCGGCGCAGGGCTGGGCCTGGTCGAGCTGGCGATCATCGCCGAAGCGGCGGGTGCACAGGTTGCCGCGCTGCCGATGCTCGGCTCGCTCGCCCTGTCGGCTCAGGCGATTGCCGCTGGCGGCAGTGCGGAACAGCAGGCGGCGCACCTGCCCGGCCTGCTTTCGGGCGAAACCATCGCCGCCTACGTCCATGACGCGGGCCTTACCGCCGATGGCGACACGCTGACCGGCGAAGCGGGCTTCGTCGCCCACGGCGCTTCGGCTCAGCTGCTTGTCGTCACCAGCAACACCGGCGCGTGGATCGTCCCGGCGGATGCCCCGGGCGTGACCGTCACCGCCCTCACCACGATGGATCAGACCCGCCCCTATGCCCGCGTCACGCTGGCCGGTGCAGCGGGCGAGCCGCTGGCCGATGCCGCCGCCGGGATCGCCGCCGCGCACCGCGCCGGGTTCGTCACCCTGGCCGCAGAGGCGCTGGGCGGGGCGCAGGCCTGCCTCGACCGCACCGCGAGCTATGCCAAGGAGCGCGTCCAGTTCGGCCGCGCGATCGGCTCGTTCCAGGCCTACAAGCACCGCCTTGCCGACATGATGATCGAGATCGAGCAGGCCCGCTCGGCGGTCTACTGGGCCGCCTGCGCGGCGGACGAAGGCTCGGACGAGGCCGCCCTTGCAGTCCATGCCGCCAAGAGCTTCGCCGCCGACACCTATTTCATGTGCGCAGGCAACATGATCCAGCTCCACGGGGGGATCGGCTTCACCTGGGAGCATGACTCGCACCTGTTCTTCAAGCGCGCCCGCGCGATCCAGTCGATGCTCGGCAGCGGCAACTGGCACCGCAAACAGGTCGCCACCATGATTCTGGGAGAAGCGGCATGAAGCTGGGTTTTTCGCCGGAGGAAGAGCTCTTCCGCAAGGAATGCGCCGATTGGCTGAATGCCGAGATGGCGGGTGAATTCCGCGACATCAAGGGCATCACCAAGCTCACCGCCAGCCCCGAACGTCGCAAGGAATGGGAGCAGCGGCTGGGTGAAGCCAGGTGGGGCTGCATCGGCTGGCCCAGCGCCTGGGGCGGACGCGACGCCACCCTGGCCCAGCAGGTGATCTTCGCCGAGGAATATGCCCGCGCGGGCGTTCCGGGGCGCGTCAACCACATCGGCATCGAACTCGCCGGCCCGACCATCCTGGCCTTCGGCACGGAAGAGCAGAAGCAGCGCTTCCTGCCCGATATCGCGGCGGGCAAGACGATCTTCTGCCAGGGTTTCTCCGAACCCGGCGCGGGGTCGGACCTTGCCTCGGTCCGCACCAAGGGCCGGCTGGAGGATGGCGAGTGGTTGGTCAATGGCCAGAAGATCTGGACCAGCCTGGCGCACATTTCCGACTGGATCTTCGTCGTCACCCGCACCGAGGAAGGATCGAAGGGGCCCAAGGGCCTGACCTTCCTGATGATGCCGATCGACCAGCCGGGGATCGAGATCCGCGGCATCAAGCAGATCAACGGCGACGCCGAGTTCAACGAGACCTTCTTCACCGATGCGCGCTGCGCCGCCGACAGCATGATTGGCGCGGTGGGCGATGGCTGGAAGATCGCGATGGGCCTGCTGGCCTTCGAACGCGGGGTCTCGACGCTCGGCCAGCAGATGGGCTTCCGCAACGAGCTTGACGAGATCATCGCGGCGGCAAAGGCGAACGGTGCGGCCAACGATCCGCTGATCCGCCAGCGCATTGCCAGGGCCGAGATCGGCCTGCGACTGATGCGCTATGGCGCTCTGCGGATGCTCTCCAACACCGACCATTCGAAGATCGACGGGGCGGCGCTGACCTACAAGATCCAGTGGGCCAGCTGGCGCCGCAGCCTGGGCGAACTGGCAATGGACGTGCTGGGCCAGGGCGGCGAAGTGGCCGAGGGCAGCGAGTATGAGTGGGACACCCTGCCCAACCTGTTCCTCTATTCGCGCGCCGACACGATCTATGGCGGCACCAACCAGATCCAGCGCAACCTGATCGCCGAGCGCGGCCTTGGCATGCCGCGCGAACCGCGAGGAGACGTCTGATGGCCGCCATCATCCCCCCCTACCCCCAGGGCCGCAACCTGCTCGCTGGAAAGACCGTGGTAGTCACTGCGGCGGCCGGCACCGGCATCGGCTTTGCCGCCGCCAAGCGCGCGGCAGAGGAAGGCGCGCGCGTGCTCATCAGCGACTTCCACGAACGCCGTCTTGGCGAAGCGGCTGACCGCATCGCGGCGGAAGTGGGCTGCGAGCGCCCCGCAACCGTGGTCTGCGACGTCACCAGCCAGGACCAGGTCGATGCGCTGCACGCCGCTGCCCTTGCCCAGCTTGGCCATGTCGACGTGCTGATCAACAACGCCGGCCTCGGCGGCGAAGTCGATGTCGTCGACATGACCGACGACCAGTGGTTCCGCGTGCTCGACGTCACGCTCAATTCCGTATTCCGGATGAGCCGCGCCTTCCTGCCCGCGATGTATGAACGTGGGAGCGGCGCGGTGGTCAACAATGCCTCGGTGCTCGGCTGGCGGGCGCAGAAGGGGCAGGCGCATTACGCCGCGGCCAAGGCCGGGGTCATGGCCTTCACCCGCTGCGCGGCGGTCGAAGCGGCAGAGCACAACGTGCGGATCAACGCCGTCGCGCCCTCGATCGCAATGCACGCCTTTCTGGCCAAGGTGACGACTGACGAACTGCTCGCCGAACTCTCCGCCAAGGAAGCCTTCGGGCGTCCGGCGGAGGTCTGGGAAGTGGCCAACGTCATGCTGTTCCTGGCCAGCGACCTGTCTTCCTACATGACCGGCGAAGTGCTGTCGGTCTCCAGCCAGAGGGCCTGACCATGGCGAAAGCCTATGCCAGCCCGCGCGACCTGATCGGGCAGGAAGGCACCCAGCTCGGCGCGACCGACTGGCTGCTGATCGACCAAACCCGCGTCAACGGCTTTGCCGAGGTAACCGGCGATCACCAGTGGATCCATGTCGATGTCGAGCGCGCCAAGGACGGCCCGTTCGGCGGGACCATCGCCCATGGCTACCTGACGATGAGTCTGGTCAACCTGTTCCTGCCCGACCTGATCGAAGTGCGCGGCTTCAGCCACGCGGTGAACGTCGGCGCGGACCGGCTGCGGTTCCTCAGCCCCGTAAAGGTCGGCAGCCGCATTCGCGGGAGCGGGGAAATCGTCTCGGCCGAGGAGATCAAGGGCGCCATCCAGTCCGTCGTGCGCGTGACCGTGGAGATCGAGGGCAGCGACAAGCCGGCCTGCGTGGTCGACACGATCAGCCGCTACTTCCCGGAAGGATGACCATGCCCACGCCCGAACAGATGGAAGCCGCCGTCCACGCCTATGTCGAGGCATTCGCCAAGGGCGATCCGGAACTCGCCGTGGCGATCTTCGCCGACGATGCCAGTGTCGAGGACCCCATCGGCAGCCCGCCGCATGTGGGCAAGGAAGCGATCCGCGCCTTTTACACCAGCTCTATGGCGACGGGCGCAACGCTCCACCTCGCCGGCCCGGTGCGCGTTGCCGCCGCCCATGCCGCCTTCGCGATGCAGGTCCGCCTCCACTGGGACGGCAAGGACATGGCGATCGACGTGATCGACACCTTCGCTTTCGATGATGCAGGCAAGGTGACCGCAATGAAGGCCTATTTCGGCCCGGGCAACATGCATGCCTCCTGAAGCGCTGCCGCTGACCATCCCCCACGCCGCCGAGGCCGCCGCCCGGCGCTGGGGCAGTGCCGTCGCCCTGATCGAGGGTAGCGAGACGCGGACTTTCGCGCAGCTGTGGGCCGAATGCCGCGCCGCCGCGTCCGCCCTGCTGGCGCGCGGGGTGACGACCGGTGATCGCGTGGCGATCTGGGCGCCCAACCGCCGCGAATGGGTGGTCGCCGCCGTCGCCACGCAGCTGTGCGGTGCGGCCATCGTGCCGCTCAACACCCGGCTGAAGGGCCGCGAGGCAGGGGACATCCTGCGCCGCACCCACGCGCGACTGCTGCTCACCGTCACGGACTTCCTCGGCATCGACTACCGCGCATTGCTGGCCGACGAAGACTTGCCAGAGCTTGCCGAAACGGTGCTGCTGGACCGCGACTTCGCCAGCTTCGTCGCCAGCGGCAAGGGTGCGGACGATCCCTCGATCGACGCGGCGCTGGCCGCCCTCACCCCTGATCACGTCTCCGACATCATGTTCACCAGCGGCACCACGGGCGTGCCCAAGGGCGTGCTGATGACCCACGGGCGGATCGTGCCGCAGGTCGGCGTGTGGATCGGCAATACCGGTCTGGCACAGGGCGAGCGCTACCTGATCGCCAACCCGTTCTTCCATTCCTTCGGCATGAAGGTCGGCTGGGTCGCCTGCCTGATCGCCGGCGCGGTAATGGTGCCGATGCCGCAGTTCGACGTTGCCGAAGCCGCCCGCCTGATCGAGCAGGAACGCATCGCCTTCCTGCCCGGGCCGCCGACGATCTTCCAGATGCTGCTGTCGGAGAAGGAGCGCGCTCCCTTCGACACCTCATCGCTGCGCGGCGGCACGACCGGCGCGGCGACCGTGCCGCCGGTGCTGATCGAGCGCATCCGCAGCGAACTGGGCATGGCGGACATCATCACCGCCTATGGGATGACCGAGTGCGTCAACATCACCTCGTGCCGCCCCGGCGATCCGGTGGACCTGATCGCACAGACCTGCGGCGCGGCGATCCCCGGCAACGAGGTCATCATCGCCGGGGACGACGGGCGCGAGCTGCCGCGCGGCGAAACCGGCGAGATCCTGGTGCGCGGCATCGGGGTGATGCAGGGCTATCTCGACGATCCGGCGGCCACTGCCGAGGCGATCGATGCCGAGGGCTGGCTGCACACCGGCGATGTCGGCACGATGGACGTGGCTGGCTATGTCCGGATCACCGACCGCAAGAAGGACATGTTCATTTCCGGCGGGTTCAACGTCTACCCGGCAGAGGTCGAAAAGCTGCTGGCCACCCATCCCGCGATTGCGATGGTCGCGGTGCTGAGCGTGCCGGACGAGCGGATGGGCGAGGTCGGCAAGGCCTTCGTCGTGCTGCGCCCCGGCGCGGCGCTGGACGAGGCCGGACTGATCGCCTGGTCGCGCGAGAACATGGCCAATTACAAGGTGCCGCGCCGCGTCGCCTTCCTGGATGACCTGCCCCGCAACGCGGCGGGCAAGGTCGCCAAGCTGGAGCTGGCGGTGTCAAAGGGATTGCACCGCTAGCGAGGTGGAGCTGTCAGTCTGATGCGAAACGCTCTCCGTTGGCAAGGCGGGGGCGATGAAGCAGGATTCTTTCAAGCGGCACCGTTTCCACCGGATGTGATCCGATATGCGGCTTGGCTCTATTATCGTTTCACGCTGAGCCTGCGGGATGTCGAGGAGCTGCTGGCGGAACGCGGCATCGATTTGACTTATGAGACGGTGCGCTCTCACCTCGCTCGAGCTAACGTGACAATGCCTCCACCAGCACCAAAGCCGAAGCGCGAAATGTAGAAGGGCGGCCATTGCTGGCCGCCCTTCAAATTGGGTCGCAATGAACGACAGGTCAGAAGGTGTATTTGCCACGGACCCCGATCACGCGCGGCATGGCGAGCGAACCGAAGTTGATCACCGGAGCCGAGCTGGTCAGGAAGTTGAAGTACCGTTCGTCGGTCAGGTTCGTCCCGAACACCGCCAGGCTGTAATCGCCATGGGTGTAGGTAATCGAGGCGTTGAGCAGCCCGACCGCGCGGATGTTGGTCGCGCCTTCCTCGTCGCCCGCCGCAAGCGGATCATTGAGCGCGGTCCAGAAGTTGGAACGCCAGCTGTAGTTGGCGGCCAGGTCCAGGTCGCCGCCAGCCAGCTCGAAGTTCTGGTTCAGGCTGGCGCTTGCGGTCCACTTCGGCACCCAGGGCAGGCGTGAGCCATTCGCCGGGCTGGTGGTATCCTTCACCTTCGCGTCGGTCAGACCGGTCGTCGCCGAAAGCGTGGTTCCCGTGGTCAGACGCAGCGTCGCTTCCAGTTCGAAGCCCTTGATTTCCGCCCCGACGTTGTAGGTCGTGCGCGACCGGGAAACCGGATCGATCCCCGAATACTCGTAGTTGCTGTAGTCCTGGTAATAAGCTGCGCCGTTGATGGTCAGCATCCGGTCGAAAAACTGCGACTTGAAGCCGACCTCATAGTTCTTGATGCTTTCCGGCAGGAAGAACGAGGTCTCAAGGTAAAGTGGATCGGCCGGCTGGTTGTCGGCACGGCGATCCAGCCCCGAACCGCCGGCGCGGTAGCCGGTGGAGTGGGTGGCGTAGATCATCACGTCAGGCGCGACGTCGTAGTCGACCGAGAGAAGGTAATTGGCCTTCTTCGACTTCTGGTAGTGCGTCGCAACCGGGTTGGCCGCCGCAGCGGCGATAGTGCCAAGCGTGGTTGCCGAAAGCGTCGCGCTCAGAAGGGTGCCCTTCTTCTCGTCCTCGGTATAGCGCACGCCACCGGTGAAGTTCAGCGCGTCGGTCGCGTGGAACGTGCCCTGAAGATAGCCGGAGACCGACTTCGTCTCACCCGTCAGATAGCGGGTCGACCGCTGGGTTCCGCTGTAGAGGAAGGTCCGCTGGGATTCGTGGATCGTCTCGTCGAAATAGAACAGGCCGGTCGAGATATCGAGGCGGTCCGCCAGGAACGAACCGTTGTACTGCAGTTCGGCCGCCCAGTCCTTGTTGCCGGGCTTGTCCTGGAAGGTCCAACCAAACGACGGCGGCAGCGAGACAGCGGATTCGAGGCTGTAGGCGCGGTGCCCCAGGATCAGCTTGACCGAGCCGTTGCTGACCTTCTGCGTGGCCCGGATGCCGTAGAACTCGCTGCGGAACTTGGCCAGTTCCTCGTTGGTGTTGCTGTCGGCCGGGCTGAACCCGACCCCGACCGTGGTGAGCGGAACATTGTCGTAGCGCGGATTTTCGCGGCGGACCGCGCCATCGAACGAGGTATCGACAGTGGTGTGGACTTCCTCAAGCGACTTTTCGGCGGTGAAGACGATCTCGAGGCTGTCGGTCGGGGCCAGCAGCAGCTTGGCACGCAGCAGTTCGCCGTCGCGCCGGCCCAGCTTCTGGCCGTTGCTGAAGCTCTGGTAGTCGCCATTGCTGCGGTTCTGGTAAACGAGCCGCAGGGCGGCAACGTCGCCAAGCGGAACGTTGAGCGCGCCCATCAGGCGGACCGTTTCACGGCTGCCGACTTCGGCGGAGACAAGGCCGCTGGTTTCGCCAAGCCGCGGATCGATCGTCTTCACCAGCATTGCGCCGCCGGTGGTGTTGCGGCCGAACAGGGTGCCTTGCGGCCCCTTGAGGGTCTGGACCGATTCAACGTCGACCGACAGCGAATCGTTGCCCAGCGTGTGCGCGACGATCTGCCCGTCGACATAAACGCCGACAGATGGATCGACCTGAAGCGTGTTGGCGCTCTGCACGTTGCCGCGAATGGCGACGGCAACGCCGACCGCAGCGGAAGATACCGGCATGATCGCCACGTTGGGGTTGGACAGGGCCAGGCCCTGGAAGCTGCTTACGCCCGAACGCTCGAGCTGGGCGCCGGAAAACGCGGTGACCGCGACCGGCACCTCCTGCAGCCTTTCATCGCGCTTGCGCGCCGTGACGATGATCTCACCCTCATCGCCCCCTGTGTCATCCGATTCCATGGCGGGTGCGGCACCGCCGGACTGAGCCTGGACAGGCGCTGCCGCAAGGGCGATCGATACGGCGAGGATACTGCTGGAAACTCTCGAAAAACTCTTTACTGTACACTCCCTGGATCAGGCTGGGCGTCCATGTTCACCACGCGAGCTTGGCCTGCTCCGCGCCGAATGAACGACCAGCGTCGATCGGCTATGAAGTTGACAAACAGTCAACTTCTTGTTGGTATACAAGTGATCTGCCCCCTTCAGAGTGGCCCAATTTCTGTTTTAGAATTGGCCATGAAGGAGGAATGGAATGGCAAGGAAGCACAAGCCGGAAGAGATCATCGGCAAGCTGCGTGAAGCGGAGATCGTGCTGG
>Ga0208693_1001053_pt1 | contig 20577 bp, 21 predicted proteins | sample AD_UKC071_MetaG_FD_184438 | JGI IMG/M metagenome (GOLD analysis project Ga0208693, IMG submission 184438) | Active sludge microbial communities of municipal wastewater-treating anaerobic digesters from USA - AD_UKC071_MetaG (SPAdes) (version 2) | ecosystem: Engineered > Bioreactor > Anaerobic >... | reverse complement strand
GCGTTGGCCTCGCTCAGATCCTGCAGCTGGGTGCGCAGCGAGTCAGCCAATGTCTGGCGCAGAGTGGCGATCTGCTGCGCAAAGGTGTCGAGCCGCTCGGTCTGGGTGCGTGCACCCTCCACGCCCTGCTGCACCAGCGCCCCCTGCAGGCGGGTGAGCTGCTGGGCGAAAGCGTCGATCTGGGCGTTCTGCGTGCGGGTGCCCTCGGCCCCCTGGGCCAGCAAGGTCTGCTGGAAGCCCGCCAGGGCCTGGGTGCTCTCCTGCCGGCCAGCGCGGGCCGACTCGGTGATCTCCTGGCGCAGGTTGCGCTCAGCCTTGTCCATTCCGGCACCCACCCCGGCCACCACCGCAGACGCCAGTGTGGCAGCGTCCAGCGGCGGTTTGCGCAGCAGCAGCCACAGCAGCAGCACCAGGTTCAGGGCCAGCAGCAGGGTGATGGCGATCAGTTCAATGGATATGGACACGAATTGCTATCAAATACAGAGCTATATGCCTAGGTAATCAGGTGGTCTGCGGCATATTCATTCAAAAATCCTGAAGCCAGCAACCAGGGGCAGCGCGCGGCCACCGCATCCGCATTGAGCGGCGTCAGTGCCTTGCCATGCACCAGGTAACCGATGAGGTTGTCAGCCGCCAGATTGGCCATCGCCATGCGGGTCGGCACGGTGGCGCTGGCGATATGGGGGGTGAGCACCACGTTGGGCACGGTGAGCAGGTCAGGGTGTACGCTGGGCTCCCCTTCGAACACGTCGAGGCCGGCAGCGGCGATCTGCCGGTTCTTCAGCGCGACAGCCAGGGCTGCGTCGTCCACGATGCCGCCCCGGGCGATGTTGACCAGGGTGGCGGTGGGCTTCATCAGCGCCAGCTCAGCCGCACCGATGGTGTGGTGGGATGCCGCGCTGTAGGGCACCACCAGCACCACATGGTCGGCGGTGCGCAGCAGTTCTTCCTTGCCCACATAACGGGCCTTGCATTCCGCCTCCAGCGCGGGCGCGAGGCGCGAGCGGTTGTGGTACAGCACATTCATGCCGAAGCCATGGGCGCCGCGTCTGGCGATGCCCTGGCCGATGCGGCCCATGCCGATGATGCCCAGCGTGCTGCCATGGATGTCGCTGCCGGCGAACATGTCGAAGGCCCATTTCTTCCACTTCCCGGCGCGCAGGTAGTGCTCGCTTTCGGTGATGCGGCGGGCAGTGGCCATCAGCAGGGCGAAACCGAAGTCGGCGGTGGTTTCGGTCAACACGTCGGGTGTGTTGGTGGCCAGCACGCCGCGCGCGCTCATGGCAGGCACGTCGAAGTTGTTGTAGCCCACGGCCATGTTGGCGCAGATCTTCAGGTCGGGGCAGGCGGCCAGCAGGTCGGCGTCGATACGCACGCTGCCGGTGGTGAAGGCGCCTTGCTTGCCCTGCAGGCGGGCGATGAGTTGCTCGGCGGTCCATGCTTCGTCGGCCTGGTTGGCCTCGACGTCGAAGTGGGTGCCCAGGCGCTCGATGGTGTCTGGAAAGACCGCACAGGTCACCAGGATCTTGGGGCGTGTCATCGAAGGTGTTATCGGAAGAAGAGAAAGGTCACTGCAACAAACAGCGGGACCAGGATGGTGCCGGACCAGAGCATGTAGCCGAAGAAGCTGGGCATCTTCACCCCACGGTCTTCGGCAATGGCCTTGACCATCAGGTTGGGGGCGTTGCCGATATAGCTGTTGGCGCCCATGAACACGGCACCGGCCGAGATGGCCGCCAGCGTGCTGGCATAGGTGGTCATCAGCGCCTGCGGGTCGCCGCCGGCGGTGTTGAAGAACACCAGGTAGGTGGGGGCGTTGTCGAGGAAGGAACTGAGCAGGCCGGTAGCCCAGAAGTACATGGCCGGGTTGGGCGAGCCGTCGGGGTGGGTCACCAGGTTCACCACGGCGGCAAACGGCCCGGCCGTGCCGGCGCGCAGCATGGCGATGACCGGGATGATGGTGAGGAAGATGCCGGCGAACAGCTTGGCCACCTCCAGCATGGGGCCCCAGGCGAACTGGTTGTCGGCATGCACCTGGGCGGGTGTGATGCGCAGCGAGAGGATGGTGATGGCCACCAGGCCCAGGTCTCGCACCAGACCGGGCAGGCCCACCGGGGTGCCGGCCACGTTGAACTCGATACCCGGCTGCCAGATGCCGCTCATCAGCACCAGGGCCATGATGGCGCCGAGCAGCCAGAAATTCACCGCACCGTCAAAACCCAGGCGGGCGGTGTCGGGGGTGGGGTCGATCTTCAGCACACCCTCCTTGCGGTAGGCCCAGAGGTCGATGGCATAGAACAAGGCCAGCAGGCTGCCCAGCATGAACAGGGTCTCGGGCCAGATGTGCTGCAGCGTCCAGAAGAAGCTCACGCCCTTGAGGAAGCCCAGGAACAGAGGTGGGTCGCCCAGCGGGGTGAGGGAGCCGCCGATGTTGGAGACGATGAAGATGAAGAAGACGAACACATGTGCCCGGTGCACCCGGTTGTCGTTGGCGCGGATCAGCGGACGCAGCAGCAGCATGGACGCCCCCGTGGTGCCCATCACGCTGGCCAGCGCCGCACCGATGGCCAGGATGGCGGTGTTCAGGCCCGGGCTGCCGTGCAGGTTGCCGCGGATATGGATGCCCCCGGCCACGGTGAACAGGGCCGTCAGCAGCACGATGAAGGGGATGTATTCGGCCAGCAAGGCGTGCACAAAACCCACACCCGCCACCGCCGGCCCGTACACCACGGCAAACGGCACCAGGAACAGCGCGCCCCAGGCTGCGGCCACCTTGCCGAAATGGTGGTGCCAGAAGATCGGCGTGAGCAGCGGCATCAGGGCGATGGACAGCAGGATGCCAGCGAATGGCACGGCCCAGGCCACAGACAAAGTACTGCCATCCAGGTCTGCAGCAGCGGCCAGCCCAGGCAGCGGCGCAAACAAAAGGAACAGCGCGCGTTTCGCGAAGGGAGATGGAACAGTCATTCGATGGAACCTTTTCGGGAGCAGGCAGATCGGGTTCAGACAGGCACGGGGCAGTTGGCGGCTTCAGGCAGCAGCAGGAATTTCAAATACCTGCCGCAGGTAGGCTAGGTATTTTTCGTCGTCGCACATGTTCTTGGCCGGTGTGTCCGACAGCTTGGCCACCGGCTGGCCGTTGCAGCGCACCAGTTTGATGACGATCTGCAGCGGCTCGTGGCGGGGCGCGTCATCCATGTCGTTGGTGAGGTTGGTGCCGATACCGAAGGCCAGCAGGCAGCGGCCCCGGAACTGCTGGTACAGCTCGATAGTGCGCGGGATGGTGAGGCCGTCACTGAAGATGAAAGTCTTGGTCAGTGGGTCCACACGGTTGGCCTTGTAGTGCGCGATCAGCCGCTCGCCCCAGGCGAACGGGTCGCCACTGTCGTGGCGGGCGCCGTCGAACAGCTTGCAGAAATACATGTCGAAGTCGCGCAGGAAGGCGCTCATGCCATAGACGTCGGACAGGGCGATGCCCAGGTCACCCCGGTATTCCCGGGCCCAGGATTCGAAGGCATACACCTGGCTGTCGCGCAGCCGTGGCCCCAGCGCCTGGCAGGCCTGCAGGTATTCATGGGCCATGGTGCCCAACGGGGTCAGGCCGAGCTTCATGGCATACAGCACGTTGCTGGTGCCAGCGAACTGGCCGGTATGGCCGATGCCCAGCCCCGCCACCAAGCTGCGCAGCACCTCTTCGTGCCAGGCCTTACTGAAACGGCGGCGGGTGCCGTAGTCGGCGATCTTGAGCTCCTGCAGGCCATCGGCGCGCAGCTGCTGCATCTTGGTGTTGAGCCGCTGGCGGGCCAGGGCCAGGTCCGGCTTTGGGCGCAGGTTGCGGAAGTACACCTCGTTGACGATGGCCAGCACCGGGATCTCAAACAGGATGGTGTGCAACCACGGGCCCTTGATCGTGATGTCGATCTCGCCCGAGGGCAAGGCAGTGAGGGTGATGTATTTCTCGTTGAGGCGGAACAGTCCGAGAAAATCAACAAAATCGCTTTTGATGAAGCGCAGGGAGCGCAGGTAGAGCAATTCCGCGTCCTGGAAGTGCAGACTGCACAGGCCCCGGATTTCCTCGCGGATTTCACCGATGTACTGCGCCAGGTTGACGCCCGGGTTGCGGCACTTGAACTTGTATTCGACCTGCGCCCCGGGGAACTGGTGCAGTACCACCTGCATCATCGTGAACTTGTACAGGTCGGTGTCGAGAAGGCTGGTGATGATCATGGTGCTGGAGCGCCCCGCTTGTCCGTGCGGTGGCCTGTCGGCGCGGTTACTTGTAGGTGCCATTGTGGCATCCCAACTGCCCCGACGTCCCGCGGGCCCGCTCACTCCAGCCAGGTAGTGAACTGCTCGGCGGGCACCCGCGACGTGCGCAGCTGGTTGACCACGGCAGATTCGTCCGCGTACCCCAGCGCCATGCCGCAGACCAGCATTTCCGCATCGGCAGCCCCCACCTGCGGCAGGATGATGCTGCCGTAATGGTTCCAGGCCGCCTGAGGGCAGGTATCCAGCCCGTGGGCACGGGCCAGCACCATGATGTTCTGCAGGAACATGCCGTAGTCGATCAATGAGCCGCGCTCCAGCACCCGGTCCATCGTAAAAACCAGACCGACCGGTGCGTCAAAGAACTGGAAATTGCGCCGCTGCTGGGCCCACATGCGTGGCGTCTCGCCACGACCAATGCCGAGCAGGGTGTACAGGCCCCAGCCGTTCTCGCGCCGGCGACCCAGGTAGGGTTCGGTCCACTGGCGCGGGTAGTACGCAAACTCTTCCTGGTACTGCGCGGCCACCGCCGGGTCGGCCTGGGCCGCGTCCACCACATCGGTCACCTTGCGCACCAGCGCGGCCAGCGCCTGCCCCTGCAGCACATAGACCTTCCAGGGCTGGGTGTTGCTGCCCGACGGTGCGCTGCTGGCGCCATCCAGGATGCGCTGCACCAGGGGCTGTGGCACCGGCGTGGGCAAAAAGGCCCGCACTGATCGGCGTCCTGTCACCGCCTGCTCGACCAGATCGGCGCTCACTGCAAGGCCTCCAGCACCTGCCGCAGCCGCTCCGGCAGGGCCATCGGCCGGCGCGTGACGCGATCCACATACACATGCACAAAATGGCCCCGCGCCGCCGTCAGCGGCTCACCCTGCGCGAACAACCCCACTTCATAACGCACACTGGAGCCACCCAGTCGCGCCACCCGGATGCCGGCCTCGATGACCTGTGGAAACGCCAGCGGCGCAAAGTAGTTGCACTGCGTCTCCACTACCAGGCCGATGGTGCTGCCCTGGTGGATGTCGAGTGCGCCGTGGTGGATCAGGTGGCTGTTCACCGCCGTATCGAACCAGCTGTAATAGACCACGTTGTTCACATGGCCGTACACATCGTTGTCCATCCAGCGGGTAGTGATGGTCTGGAACGCCCGGTAGTGCGCTCGCGGTGCGGGCTCGGGCCGGGCGATGGGCGCGGCAGATGCGGGAATGGCAGCAAGTGAATTCATGCACGTGATTCTGCCAGCGGCCCACCAAGGGCTTAGAACGTTCAATGTCTTCTGGATCTCCCAAAAAGACATTGAACACGTTCTTGGGCACGAAGAGGACAGCCCCATCCTAGAAAAACAACCCCAAATGTTGCACTGCAACAAAAAAGGGCTTGCATTGGTGCACAGAAGTCCTATACTTTAGGTCATGCTGCACTGCAACATAAGCGGATCAGGGAACCGATGTCAGCGCAGAAGTAGTCCTTTTGTCTCTTTAACTTTTTGGAGTTTGAAATGTCTCTTACCGCTGAACAAATCGTCGCTTCCCACAAGGCCACCCTGGAAACCCTGTTTGGCCTGACCAACAAGGCTTTCGAAGGCGTGGAAAAGCTGGTGGAATTGAACATCACTGCATCCCGCGCTGCCCTGAGCGAAGCCGCTGCCCACACGCAAGCCGTGTTGAGCGTCAAGGACGCACAAGAACTGCTGGCCCTGCAAGCCAGCGTGCTGCAGCCCCTGGCTGAAAAGACCGCTGCCTACAGCCGTCATCTGTACGACATCGCTTCGGGCACCGGCGCTGAATTCAGCAAGGCTGTGGAAGCCAAGGCTGCCGAATCGCAAAAGGCTTTCGTGAACCTGGTGGATAACGCCGCCAAGAACGCACCCGCAGGTTCCGAAACCGCCGTGGCCATGTTCAAGAGCGCTGTCTCTGCCGCCAACAATGCCGTGGAATCGGTGCAAAAGGCTGTGAAGCAAGCTACTGACGTGGCTGAAGCCAACTTCGCCGCCGTGTCTGAAAGCGCCGTGAGCGCCGCCAAGACCACCGCCAAGAAGCGCTAAGCAGCCTTGCGCACGCAGGGCCCTGTGCCCGGCACCCAATGAACCCGGCCTTGTGCCGGGTTTTTTCTATGGATTCTGCGTGGCCGCCATCGCCGCCCGCAACTGCGGCAAGGCTTGTTGCATCGCCCGGCGCCCGGCCTCGATGGAGCGGCGCTTCGCAGTGAAGTCGGCACTTTTAACCCCACCCAGGGCCGGGCGCACCACTACATCGGCTTCCTTCAACTCAAAACGGTTGATGCTCTTGGACATGATGGCAAAGGTCTGCAATAGGATCTGCAGCGAGTCACCTGTGGCCTGGCCCTCAGGGGGGCTGGAAATGTCCACCGCGATCACCAGATCCGCCCCCATCTGGCGGGCAAAACCCACTGGCACCGGCGACACCAGTCCACCATCGACATAGTCGCGCCCCGCAATGGTGACAGGCTGGAACACCGACGGCACGGCACTGGACGCTCTCACAGCGGTGCCGGTGCTGCCCCGGCGGAACAACACCCCCTGCCCCGATCCCAGGTCGGTTGCCACGATACCGAGGGGCAAGGGCATCTCTTCGATGAGCTTGTGACTCACCAGGCCGCTGACGTAGCGCGCCAGGGCCTCGCCTTTGAGCGCTCCTCGTCCAAAGATCGGCAAGGTCCAGTCGGTCAGCGCAGCCTCTTCCAGAGATTCGGCCACCTGCTGTAACTGCGCCCCATTACGCCCGCTGGCGTACAGCGCGGCCACCAGGCTGCCAGCGGAGGTGCCCACGACCAGGTCGGGGCGAATGCCAGCCTCCTCCAGTACCTGAATCACTCCCACATGGGCAAAACCCCGGGCCGCACCACCCCCCAGGGCCAGGCCGATCCGCGCCGGCGCCTTGGCCACCGGCGGCGACGCGACAGGCGCCTGCACTGGGGTTACAGGAGCGACAGGAGGCCCAAGGGAGGTACATCCGGCCAGAACCAGGCCCATCACCAGCAGGTTGCCCCACCGGGCGAGAGCCCCCGGACACGACAAGTTCATAGGGTTATGATTGCGAACGATTCGCGTTTTCCATACTATCCGGCGCACACGTCTTTCCATCTACTTTTCCCGAGATTCTGCAATGATCCAAAAATTCACCTTGGCCGCCTGTTTACTGGCCAGTTTTGCCGGGACCGCCAGTGCGCAGGAGCAGGTTGTCAATCTCTACTCCGCCCGCCACTACACCACCGACGATGCGCTCTACAACAACTTTACGAAGGCCACGGGCATCAAAATCAACCGTGTGGATGGCGATGACGCCGGTATTTTGGCCCGCCTGAAGGCGGAGGGCTTGGCATCTCCGGCCGACGTCATCCTGCTGGTGGACGCAGCCCGCCTGTACCGTGGCGAGGTGGACGGCCTGTTCCAGCCGATCAAGTCGCAGGTGCTCAACGACGCCATACCGGCCAACTTCCGTGGTACACCTGCGGCCGATGGTGGAATTCCATGGTTCGGCTTTTCCACCCGCGCCCGGATCATCGCCTACGACAAGATCAAGGTGAAGAAGGAAGATGTGGACAGCTATGAAAAGCTGGCCGACCCGAAGAACAAGGGCAAGATCTGCATACGCTCGGGCTCGCACCCCTACAACCTCAGCCTGTTCGGGGCCGTGACCGAACACATGGGTGAAGCCAAGGCCGAAGAGTGGCTCAAGGGCGTGGTGGCCAACCTGGCACGTGACCCCAAGGGCGGCGACACCGACCAGATCAAGGCCGTGGCTGCAGGTGAATGCCAGATCGCCGTGACCAACAGTTACTACTACGCCCGCATGCTGCGCTCCAACAATCCGGAAGACCGCGCAGCCACTGAACGCATGGCGGTGGTGTTCCCTAACCAGAACTCCTGGGGCACCCACATGAACGTGGCTGGGGGCGCTGTGGCCAAGAACTCCAAGAACCCGACCAATGCCATCAAGTTCCTGGAATACCTGGCCAGCCCGGAAGCACAGAACTACTTTGCCAACGGCAACAACGAATGGCCCACCGCCAAGGGGGTGAAGACCAACAACCCGGCCCTCAAGTCCATGACCTATGGCGGCGACTTCAAGAGCGAAACCATTCCCGTGGGTACTGTGGGTGCCCACCAGGGCAAGGTGCAGCAGATGCTGGACCGCGTGGGCTTCAAATAAGTCTGTCACTGACCCCTTGTAAACCCGGCATTGCCGGGTTTTTTCTTGAGTGCATCCTGTTTCACTCCGCTGATAATTGACGTTTACGTAAACGTTATCAAGGAGCTGAACATGGAGATCGCGGGCAAGGTTTTTATCGTCACCGGTGGTGCATCCGGTCTGGGCGAAGGTACGGCACGCATGCTGGCGGCCCATGGAGCCACGGTGGTGGTGGCTGACATGCAGCAGGACAAGGGGGAGGCGGTCGCTCGAGAGATTGGGGGTGCCTTCGTTAAATGTGATGTGAGCCAGGAAGCAGATGCCGCAGCGGTGGTTGGCAAGGCCGTGGCACTGGGGAAACTGGTGGGCTTGGTCAACTGCGCGGGTATTGCCCCCGCCGAGAAAACCGTAGGCAAAAACGGGGCACACGCCCTGTCCGTGTTTACCAAGACCATCTCCGTCAACCTGATCGGCACCTTCAACATGATCCGCCTGGCGGCCGAAGCCATGGCCCGCAACGAGCCCGAGAGCACGGGTGAGCGGGGTGTACTGATCTCCACCGCATCGGTGGCAGCCTATGACGGCCAGATCGGCCAGGCGGCCTATAGCGCGTCCAAGGGTGGCGTCGTCGGCATGACCCTGCCGATCGCCCGCGATCTGGCACGCAGCGGCATCCGCAACATGACCATTGCCCCCGGGATCTTCGGCACCCCCATGCTGTTCGGCATGCCCCAGGAAGTGCAGGACGCACTGGCGGCGGGTGTACCCTTCCCTTCCCGTCTGGGCACGCCGCAGGACTACGCCAAGCTGGTCAGGCACATCGTGGAGAACGACATGCTCAATGGGGAGGTGATCCGGCTGGATGGCGCGATCCGGCTGGCGCCTCGCTGATCTCGCGTCCAGCATGCAAAAGCCCCGCAGCTTCTCGGCTGGCGGGGCTTTTTGTGTGCACAGCAGCAGGCAGGGTCAGCGCGGCTGGTTGTGGATGCGACGGAACTCGTCGCGGTAGACCTGGTTCACTTCGCGGCGGCGCTGGCTGTATTCACCCCAGGTGATGTGGCCCTGGTAGAGATCCACACCATTTCTCTCTGCCATCAACTCGGCGCGGTCGATGGCGGCAGCAACACGCCGGCCGCGCTCACCTCCAAAGGCGCGGTAGGCCGCAGCGGCTTTCCTGCCAATGTCCTGGCTTTCCTTGCGGACCTTGGACAAGGCGGCCTTGTCTGCGTTGCCCAGCCGGGAACTGTCGGCCAGCTGGCTGATGGTCAGGTCACCCAGGTGGCAGGCAGAGCGGGCATAGATCGCGGCGAACTCGGGTCGCTTGCACAGCGCATCCTGTTCGGCATGGATCTCTTTGAACGCATCACGCAAGGCCGTGGGAGTGAACTGGTCGTTCTGGATGCCCAGGCCACGGGCATTGCCAATCACCACCTGCTGCGGCCCCAGGTGCCAGCCCTTGCCATTCATACAGGATGCGAACAGGCCGTTTTCGTTCACCATATCGTTGCTGGACTCTCCGGTGTAGAAGGCCAACTCAAGTTCCATGTAGCGCCTCTGGGCCAGCTCAGTGCAGGTGAGTCGGTCCAGTTCAAATTCCTTCTCGGTGGCACCAGGTTTGTTCCACACCATGGGAGCACAGCCGGCCAACACCAGCACCAGAACAGACAGCAGATATTTAGACATCAGATTTCCAGAAATCATGGAGGCGCGGCACCGGATGCACCGCCCTGGGCTGCGAAGCACCACGCCTTCGAAGCACCTCACCCGCTAGCCTGCATGGCAGCTGGTACAGCAGTTGATCATATAACCCCCGAAGGCGGTCCTCGGAACGAATGGCAAACATTTGCGCAGGCAGCCACAGCACCACCCACCACGCTGCGCCCAAAGAAAAACGGGTTACAACATCGCTGTTGTAACCCGTTGATTTTTGGCGGAGTGGACGGGACTGATCAAAAAAAGCACCCATCAAACAAAACACCAATAAAATCAAAGACTTAGCAGCGGGTTGATGAAAAAACCTGCTACCAAAGTAGATACCATTGGTAGCAGAGCCATCATAGCGCACTTGACAACAGTGCAAGTTCTGTGGATGAAAAAGCAAAAAAGCACCTCAGGAGGTGCTTTTTACTATACTCACCTCGTTGATTCCGGGGTGCTGGGGTTGATGTCACAGGTTAAGCAATAGTGCAAAACATAGGAGCATAAACACACACTAACAATAAGAGGAGAACCTTATGCCAAAAATAAGGAAAACCCGCAAGACGATTGTTCGCATAGTATTATTTATACTATTGTTCGTCTGCTGCGCTAGCAGAGCCTGGTAACAGGTGAACACCCCCTAAATCCACTTCCAGACTAACCTCTGGTAGTGGATTTTTTATTATACGCAAAATCACTCAATTGTCAAACTATCTTCTGGCAATCGATTCTTGTGCTCTATACACCTCAGCACATTAATAACCTCTTGCTTTGCATGATTTTTATCTAAGTAGCCAACAGCATTTACCAAATCCCGAAGGTCAGCAACTGATATTTTTAGGTCATAGGTAGTGGAGATTATTTCTCTGTTGTACTCAAATTTCATGTTTTGGCCCCTTGGTCTTTTTGGGAACCACAACAGCAGGAACGACCGAAGGTTTCCACTTTTTTACTTCAGCCTTTAACTCATTATTTTCTGCCTGTAGCTCAGCCAGTAAATTAGTATCGTGTCTTTTTTCGTTGATGGCTTCAATATAAAGTGCTTTTCGGGCATGGGCATCTTTCAAAGCCTCATCAAGTTCAGCTTCTTTTTTAGCTAAATCTTCAGCCCATCTTTTTACATCAAGTGCAAACTTCTCTTTGAGAACTTTGTTCTGCTTGAGTATTCCATTGACAGTTGGAGCAAATTTTTCTCTAACCTCTTCAATGGATACCTTGCCAGAAAGCAAGCCAGTTTCCAGGGATTGAATCGATTTTTCAATCTGTTTGCCATAGTCTGCCTTTAATGCCTTATCTACAATTTTGTAGAACTCTTTTAGTGATGTGTGGTTTCTCATACTTCCTTTGACTCCTCTTTTTAATCCGAACTTTTCATTATGTTTAGCATGTTCGGTGTGTAAGTCAATAAGAAACTGCTTGTTATATCTAAAGGCATTGAGTGACCAGGATTTTTTGAAGAAATCGCCTTTTTGATTTTTGTATTTTTTGACTGACTCCATTTCAGTGCCAACCATAAAATGCAGGTGTGGCGTTTTTTCATCAAGATGCAGAACTGCAATTTTGACCTGGCCCGGAAATTTCTTTTCAAAAAATTCGACTTGATGTTTTGCCCAGTCTTCAATTTGTGCCGGAGTTTTTTTCTCAAAAAATTCCGGTGAAGCACTGACGATGAATTCCATCATCAGCACATTGTCCGACCTCTCTTTGACCCCAAGCCCTGCATAGTAGGTTGATAGCTTCTCCTGGAGGTCACTGGCCCTGCTGGTGTCGACGCCCAGCGAGTTCACCAGAATTTTATTTAGTGGCGTACGAGTTCCATCAATATTATTTTGCTCTCGCAATCTAAAATTATGCTCGGCTGCTTGTGTTATCTGTCCTCTTGACTTTACCTTTTGCGTGCGTAGAATATTATTATGCATATGACTCCTTTTTTAGCTTTTTCTTATTCTGATAATTTAAGCTTAGCTAAAAAAAGGCAGAATGCAAATGCAGATAGAAACGGGTTTCTATCACTCACTATAGCAACCCCTTCGGGGATTGCGTGAGCCCTCCGGGGGTTAATACCTTCCGACCACAAACAAAGCCACCCTCTGGGTGGCTTTGTTTTGAAGTCGGTCGTTTCTTTATAATCTGCTTTTGGTGTTACTTTTACTACTCGAATTTAGTTTTAAGAATTTCGGTCGCCATCAAAATTTTATTTTGTACTGGCAAAATTAGGCTTGCCAATTCATCAGCACTGTATTTTTTTGAGTAGGTTGCAACATTAACTGACTCAATTTCATGTCCAATAACTTGGCAACGTGGTTCATACTCAACTCCATTTTTCATAAAAAAGTCGTTGACAAATTTTCGGAGTGAGTGAAAAACTAATTTTTCCCGGGTGATTTTTAGCAACTCAAGATGCCGAGCAAACTTTTTTCCAACTGCATTTCCTGATCCTTTTCCTTCACGTGGTGCATATTTAAAAACAGAATCTGACTTGGTTTCAAGAAATTTATCGAACCCATGTTGAAAAAAATATTCAGGCAATGGCACTTCTCTTTTACCTGCCATCGTTTTTGAATCTCGGATAATAATGAAATTTGAACCTTCACCAGTGATCTGAAATTGATCAACATGGAGTGAAGTCAACTCACTAATTCGGCAACCACTCAACACGCCCAACAGCAGAACCCAATAATAATCTGGGTCATTTTCTTTCTGTTCTTTGAAGTAGTCACTTGAAAAAATCCTTTTGACTTCTGGAAGTTCAAAGGTTGCATAACCTCCAGACAGCTTTTGTTTTTTAGTCAAAAGTGCCATATTGTCAGCAGGATTTTTTCCAGAAAGATAGCCTTGCTTGATACCGAAATTCAGCAAGGTTTTGACATACCCCACTTTTCCATCAATGGTGCGTGGCACATTTTTCTTGACAGCCAGATGTTCTTGATATCGGGTGATATCACTCACCATGATGTCACTGATGTAGCACTTGCCTGCCTGAAAAGTGCTGAACTCTTTTGCTGTGTTTTTCATAGCAACCACAGTGGCAGGCTTGAGCTTTTTCAACAGCAGGAACTTGTCCAGTAGTTCCATCAGCGTCAGCCCAGAACTGCGTGCAGGAAGCTCTTCTTTTAAAGAGGCCACCGGAGGTACATGACCCGACCCTTTCAGCAGTGCAAGAGCCTCTAGCATGCGTCTATGGTCATCTTCTCCATCAGACTTGAGGACACCTTTTTGCAGGTCAATCTCATACCTGCGAATTCCCGACAAGTCAATTTTCACGAGTGCCTCCATCCATTGGGATGCCCTCATGATAGCTATGGTTTTATTAGTGGTCTGAAGTGACCGTTTGAACTGCACACCATGCAATCTGGTGTGTAAGTAGTAGGAAGACCCACGAAAGTATACGGGTATTAGCATCTTTGCTACCAAAAATGCTACCAGTCCCCAAAGCAAAAAGCCCTATAGATCGTTGATCTATAAGGCTTTTCTTTAAATGGCGGAGTGGACGGGACTCGAACCCGCGACCCCCGGCGTGACAGGCCGGTATTCTAACCAACTGAACTACCACTCCTGGTAGACAACGTTCGCTTCTTTCAAAGCCAAGTGCTGACAACTTGTGCCACATTGGCAAAAGCCAATTTGGCGACCCTACGGGGATTCGAACCCCGGTAGCCACCGTGAAAGGGTGGTGTCCTAGGCCTCTAGACGATAGGGTCAAAAACCTGGGTGCCGCGTTGCGATCAACGCCTGCTTATTTCACAACAGATTTGGTGGAGGTAAACGGGATCGAACCGATGACCTCTTGCATGCCATGCAAGCGCTCTCCCAGCTGAGCTATACCCCCTAATCCATTTGCCTTCGTTTGCTTGCTTCACTTTGTTTTCACTTAGTGTTGCTAACTCCCGAGCCTCGAATTATAGACTGGAATTTATGCGTTTTTCAAGCGCGCCAATAAATTTTCGCGAGAAAGTAGTTCCAGCACCGCATCGACCGACGGCGTATGGGCCGTTCCGACCGCCAATACACGCACCGGCATGGCCAGTTGCGGCATCTTCAGGCCATGCTGCGCCAGCACTTCCTTGAAGGCGGCAGCGATGGAAGCCTTGTCCCAGGGCGTCACGGCAAACTTCTCGATCAGTGTGGCCAAGGCTGGCTTGATGGCATCCGTCACGTGTTTGGCACGCTCTTCTTCATTCGGCACCACGTCGGCATAGAACACGGCGGCCCAGTCGGCGAGCGCCACCAGGGTGTCGCAGCGGTCTTTGAACAAACCACAAATCCGGGGCAGGCGATCATCGACGGCAATGCCGCGCTTGGCCAGCTGGGCTTGCACCAGTGGCGCCAGTGCCTCGTCGGACATGGCCTTCAGGTGCTGGGCATTAACCCACCGCAGTTTGGCTTCGTCGAACTGCGCAGCACTGCGGCCCAGATGGTCGAGGTTGAACCATTCCACGAATTGCGTACGGCTGAAAATCTCGTCATCCCCATGGGACCATCCCAGGCGGGCCAGGTAATTCACCATCGCGTCAGGCAGGTAGCCTTCGTCGCGGTACTGCGTGACGGACTTGGCACCGTTGCGTTTGCTCATCTTTTCGCCCTGCTCGTTGAGCACGGTGGGCAGGTGGGCATACACCGGCGGCTCCTGGCCCAGGGCACGGAAGATGTTGATCTGGCGCGGCGTGTTGTTCACATGGTCGTCGCCCCGGATCACATGGGTGATGGCCATGTCAATATCGTCCACCACCACACAGAAGTTGTAGGTAGGCGTGCCGTCGGGGCGGGCGATGACCAAGTCATCCAGCTCGTTGTTGCTGATCTCGATGCGACCCTTGACCTTGTCTTCCCAGACCACGGCACCGCCTTGAGGATTGCGGAAGCGCAGCACAGGCTGCACACCCTCGGGAACAGGGGGCAGCGTTTTGCCCGGTTCGGGACGCCAGGTGCCGTCATAGCGCGGCTTCTCCTTGGCGGCCATCTGCTGTTCACGCAATGCATCCAGCTCCGCCACGCTCATGTAGCAAGGGTAAACATGCCCGGCCGCCTGAAGCTGTGCCAGCACTTCCTTGTACCGGTCCATGCGCTGCATCTGGTAGAACGGGCCCTCGTCGTGGTCCAGGCCCAGCCAGGCCATACCTTCGATGATGACGTCCACGGCAGCCTGGGTGGAGCGCTCGACGTCGGTGTCCTCGATGCGCAGGATGAAGTCCCCCCCGGTGGCGCGCGCAAATGCCCAGGGGTACAGGGCCGAGCGGATGTTGCCCAGGTGGATGAAACCGGTGGGAGAAGGCGCAAAACGCGTGCGCACACGGCGGCCGGTGGCGGCGCCCTGCGGGGATATTGTCTTATCAGGAGTAGTCATGCTGCATACACCCGGCGCACGGCCGGGAAAAAATCCGGGGGTGTGGTGTCAAACAACCTGTGCGTTGGGCAAAGCCAGCCGGGAGGTATCTTCTTCCGTCGGTTCTTCCTGCTCACCCACCCGCGCGGCATTGAGGCGCTGGATGTCGGCGGAATTGATGTCGCCGGTGACATACACCCCGTCGAAACACGAGGCGTCGAAGCCAGCGATCGCCGGGTTGAGGGAACCGATGGCCTTCTTCATGGCATCCACGTCCTGGTAGATCAGGGCGTCGCAGCCGATGATTTCGCGGATCTGCTCCACGGTACGGTCATGGGCCACCAGTTCGGCGCTGGTGGGCATGTCGATACCGTACACGTTCGGGTAACGCACCGGGGGGGCTGCACTGGCCAGATAGACCTTGCGGGCACCGGCTTCGCGTGCCATCTGCACGATCTCCTTGGACGTGGTGCCGCGCACGATGGAGTCATCCACCAGCAGCACATTGCGGCCCTTGAATTCGCTCGCAATCACATTGAGCTTCTGGCGCACAGACTTCTTGCGCACGCCCTGCCCCGGCATGATGAAGGTGCGGCCCACATAGCGGTTCTTCACGAACCCTTCGCGGTACGGAATACCCAACAGGTGGGCCAGTTCGGTCGCGCTCGGCCGGCTGGATTCCGGGATCGGGATCACCACGTCGATCTCGCTCGGCGGCACGGTGGACACCACGCGTTTGGCGAGCGTGGCCCCCATGTTCAGGCGGGCCTGGTAGACCGAGATGTTGTCCAACACGGAATCCGGCCGGGCCAGACGAACTCGAAGATGCAGGGGTTCAACTGCGGATTCTCCGCGCACTGCTGGGCGTGCACCTGCCCCTGCAGGTCAATGAAGACTGCCTCGCCCGGCGCAATATTGCGCTCGAAGGTGTGTGAGGTACCTTCCAGCGCCACCGACTCGCTGGCCACCATGACCGTGCCGTCCTTGCTGCGCCCCATGCTTAAGGGACGGATACCAAACGGATCACGGAACGCCAACAAGCCATGGCCGGCAATCAGTGCGATCACTGCATACGAGCCCTTGATGCGGCCATGCACCGCACGCACGGCGGTAAAGACGTCTGCCACCTGCAGGGGCACGCCCCGGGTGGCTTTTTCCAACTCGTGTGCCAGCACGTTGAGCAGCACTTCCGAGTCACTGTCGGTATTGGTGTGGCGGTGGTCGGTCGAGAACAACTCGGCCCGCAGCGCCTGCGCATTGGTCAGGTTGCCGTTGTGCACCAGCACGATGCCGAACGGTGCGTTCACGTAGAAAGGCTGCGCCTCTTCCTCGCTGTAGGCGTTGCCGGCTGTGGGATAACGCACCTGGCCCAGGCCGACCGTGCCCGGGAGCGCGCGCATGTTGCGGGTGCGGAACACGTCGCGCACCATCCCTTTGGCCTTGTGCATGTAGAACTTGCGTTCCTGCTGGGTCACGATACCCGCCGCATCCTGACCGCGGTGCTGCAGCAGCAGCAAGGCGTCATAGATCAACTGGTTGACTGGGGTGGTGCTGACAACACCAACGATTCCACACATCGAACATTCCTCAGGGAAGGTAGTTTCTGAACTCTTCGGGCAACACCGGCTTGAGCATGCCCAACACCTGGGTGGACAGGCCCGCACCATGCGAATCTTGCCACCACGCCCCTTCATGGAGCGTCGTCATATGCACCACCACCGCCACAGCCAGCAGCAGCACGGTGCCGCGCAATACGCCAAACACGGCCCCCAGCGTACGATCCACCGGGCGCAAGCCCACCGCCGCCGCCAGGCGCCGCACCAGGGCGGCCACAAAGCCGCCGAAAAAAGCCCCGGCGACAAAAATCAAGACAAACGCCACCGCATAGCGCACCGGCTCCGCAGCCGACTCCATCGGCAGGTGCTGCGCCAGGCTGCCAGCAAAAACCTGGGCCAGGATGAACGCCACCACCCACCCGGCCACCGAAGCCACTTCATACACCAGACCCCGCCATGCCCCCAGCAACAGGGAAGCCAGCAACACGGCCACACAGACCCAGTCGTACGCCGCCACGGAAGCCATCCCCTAGAAGGTGAGGATACTTGCCGGCAAATCCAGCTTTTTCACTTTTTGCGCTGCGCGCTCGGCCTCGGCGCGGGTGGCAAAGGGGCCGACCCGCACCCGCGTACGCTTGCCATCCTTGGTGTCGGCCACGTTGGTGTAGGTCTTCAGGCCCGCATGCTCCAGCTTGAGGCGCACTTCACGGGCTTTGTCGGCTTCGGCAAAGGCCCCCACCTGCACCACGATCCGGGCCTCGCCTTCAGCGGGCTCCACCGTCTTGCCTTCCAGCAGGGCCCTGGCCCGGGCGGCGTCATCGACGCGCGCAACAGGCTTGGCCGCTTCAGCAGGCGCTGGTTTCACCTTGGCTTCGGACTTGGGAGCTGGGGCAGGTACTGCAGCTGCCACGGCCGTATCGGGCCTGGGCTCCGGCTTCCTGTCATGCTTGGCGCTACCGGTGGTGCTGACGACTTCCTCGCCGGCATCCAGGCCCGCCGCATCGGCCACCCGCGTGGAGGGCTTGGCAGCGCTTACAGGGGCGGATGCCGCGCCGCGCACGGCAGGAGCCGGCGTCGCGGAATCCACCGCACCCGATACGGCGGCCGACGGGCTGCTGCCCGGCACCGGCAACGGCGCGACCTTGTTGCGGTCAGGAATGGTGATGGGAATGTCCACCGGGATCGGGCGGGGCTGGGTATCGAACAGCAGGGGGAAAACCACCACCCCGATGGCCACCAGCACGGCGGCACCGATGAGTCGGTGCCGTGCGCGCCGGCGCATCACTTCCACACTGTCGGACGACACGGCAGGGGCCTTGTCGTCGCGACCCTTCTTGCCTGGCAGACGGAAGTTGAAAAATGCCATGAGATGCCGTGCAGTCGAGTCTTATGCGCCAAGGTGCTTGGCATGGAGGCGGGGAATACCGTCCTGCAAGACACCACCCACGGTGTAGAACGAGCCAAAGACCACGATTCTATCAGCGGGGTTGGCCGCCGCCACCGCCGCCTGCAGGGCGGCGGCTGGCGTGCTGTACGCCGCGCCACGCACATCCCGGAGCCCGCCGGCCACCATCTGCAGGGCATTCCACTTGGCCAGCAGCTGCCCGCCGGATTCGGCGCGCGGCGTGGGCAGGTCGGTGAAATACCAGCGGTCCACCAGGGGATTGATGCGTGCCAGCATGGGGCCCAGGTCCTTGTCGGCCATGGCACCGAAGACGGCATGGGTGGTGGGGTAGAAACCCATCGCGTCCAGGTTTTCCGCCAGCGCCGCCACAGAATGCGGGTTGTGGGCCACGTCCAGCACCAGCAGCGGCTCACCCGGCACGATCTGGAAGCGCCCAGGCAGCTCCACCAGTGCCAGGCCATTGCGCACGGCCTGGGCCGTCACCGGCAGGCGCTCGCGCAGGGCCTCGAAAGCCGCCAGCACGCCGGAGGCGTTCATGAGCTGGTTAGCGCCGCGCAGCGCGGGATAGGCCATACCGCCATAACGTCGGCCCCGCCCCGCCCAGCTCCACTGCTGGCGGTCGCCGGAGAAATTGAAATCCACCCCGAAGCGCCAGAGATCCGCCCCCAGGCTGGCGGCATGGTCCAGCACGGACTGGGGCGGCAGCGGGTCACTCAGCACCACCGGCCGGCCGGCGCGCATGATGCCCGCCTTCTCGCGGCCGATGCTTTCCCGGTCGTTGCCCAGAAATTCCATGTGGTCCAGATCAATACTGGTGATCACCGCACAGTCGGCGTCCAGGATATTGACAGCGTCCAGCCGCCCGCCCAGGCCCACTTCCAGGATGGCCACATCAATGTCGGCACGCGACAGGTGGCGCAGGATGGCCAGCGTGGTGAACTCGAAGTAGGTTAGCGATACTTCCACGCCAGAATCGATTCGTGCGCTCTCCACTGCGTCAAAGTCTGCTACCAAATCAGAAGCACTTACGGCTTCGCCGTGCACCCGGCAGCGCTCCTCGAAATGCACCAGATGGGGCGAGGTGTACACCCCCGTGCGGTAACCCGCCTGCTGGGCAATGGCCTCCAGCATGGCGCAGGTGGAGCCCTTGCCGTTGGTGCCTGCCACCGTGATCACCGTGCAGCCCATCTGCAGGCCCATGCGCTGCGCAACGACGCGCACCCGCTCCAGGCCCATGTCGATGTTTTTGGGGTGCAGGCTCTCGCAGTGGGCCAGCCAGCCCTCCAGCGTCTGGGGATAAGCGGTGGGAGTGGGGGACGGCGTTTGCATAGAGGGCGGAATTGTCGCGCACCTTCGGATGGCGGATGATGCGACCGATGAATACCCCGCACATCACTGTTTTTGGCATTCCCAACTGCGACACCGTCAAAAAAGCCCGCCAGTGGCTCGCCGACCACGGGCTGGACTACCAGTTCCACGACTTCAAGAAGCAAGGCGTACCAGCCGACCTGCTGCCGGCCTGGCAGAAGGCCGCCGGCTGGGAGCCGCTGGTCAACCGCAAAGGCACCACCTGGCGCAAGCTGGACGCGGCCAGCCAGGCCAGCGTGACCGATGCAGACAGCGCCCGGGCGCTGATGCTGGCGCAGGCCAGCGTCATCAAAAGGCCAGTGGTGCAGTGGTCAGCCGACGCCGCCGACATCAGCGTGGGGTTCGACCCCGAAGCCTGGAACCAGCGCATCTAGCAGGTAGAAGGATCTGGGCGGACAAACTGTTACGCGGGCTTTACCCGCCAGAAGGTCACAGCCAGGGCGGATCGCTAGAATTTTCAGGTGAAAGGGCTTTGCCCTGAAGGACCACACACCATGCAAAAAACCGCCATCGGCCTGGCCCTGCTCACCGCCGCAGGCCTGTCCACCGCCCAGGAAATGGGCCAGGTGATCTCTGCCACGCCTATCGTGCAGCAAGTCGCCGTGCCCCAGCAGTCCTGCTACCAGGAAACCGTCATGCCGGCACAGCGTGCCTCCACTGGAGGCGGAGCCATCCTGGGTGCCGTGGTGGGCGGACTGATCGGCAGCGCTTTGGGCTCGGGCAGCAGCGGACGCTCGGCGGCTGCCATGGCGGGTGCCTTTGGGGGCGCCATCGTGGGCGACCAGGCCGAGAACCGCCAGCCGGTCTAAC
>Ga0208693_1001052_pt1 | contig 20580 bp, 20 predicted proteins | sample AD_UKC071_MetaG_FD_184438 | JGI IMG/M metagenome (GOLD analysis project Ga0208693, IMG submission 184438) | Active sludge microbial communities of municipal wastewater-treating anaerobic digesters from USA - AD_UKC071_MetaG (SPAdes) (version 2) | ecosystem: Engineered > Bioreactor > Anaerobic >... | reverse complement strand
ACTTCGGGATTTTCAATTGTTTCAAGTATTTCGAAATAGTATCCAGCCATTTCTGAATGTTCTTCTGTAATATGAACCCATCTTTCATCTGTTAATCTAATTGGTACTCTATTTTTTGAAATAACTATATCCATATTCTCAACCTTTTATATATTTTCGTTTAAGAATTGTTTTTTTCTTGTTCCTATCTAAATTATATCATATCTTTTACTTGCCTATATAATGGAGAAAATGAAGTATAATTTCCAAAAAACATATTTCACATAGGCAGATTTTTTTATCTTACTAACCCACCTTAGTCATCTAATATTTACTATTTTGATACATTCATCTTTTATTATTTACCTAAATTCAACTTAGAAAATTTTTCAAAAAAAAAGTTAGTAACTCGACATTAATTATAACATAATATTGATAAAAAGTAAAAAAGCAGTATAAGGCAATTAAATAGAATAAAATTTGTCTGATTTCGAGTTTACATAAGCTTTTTTGAGGTAATCTCTGAAAATAGATTTCAATCTATATTTAAGGCCAATAAAAAAATCGCTTGAAAATCATATGGAAAAGGGTATGATAAAAATCAGAATACAGAAATTTTATTTATCAAAATAAGTTATATCGAAGAAAGTTGGTAAGTATGCATTTTAAACTTTTAAAAAGTATTGGGAAAAGAGTTAAAAAGATGAGAAATGTTTGGAAAGTTGGGAATGTATTATTAAAGATAGATGATAAATATTGTTAATGATTATATTATGAATATCAAATGGTTGCTCAGCGGAAAAATAATAAGGATACTAAACTGCAAAAAAATACATTGAATGCATTAAATAAAAAAAGGTTCTCTTCCAAAAAGAGTGGGTAGAAAAAATAAATGATGACTAAAATGTAAAAAATCTGGTATCATCTTCTAAAGAACAAAATCAAAAATAATGAGGTGATACCGGATGAGAAATGAACTACCAAAATTCATGGTTTTAATCTGCATCCTTAGGGGTGAAACCCCTAAGTGTTTTCTGAGATGTCTAAAAGGTATCATATAACAAAAAATAGGATATGGAGAGTGTTAGATTTCTACGTTACACAAGAAATCGAAAAACAAGATTTTTCAAAAGAACCAATAGAGACACTTTCTGTTGATGAAATAGCAAGGAAAAAACGCCATGTTTATTTAACCAATTTCTTGGATGTAGAAAGAGAAAAGGTTGTATATATAGCTGATGGAAAAGATGAAAAAACATTTTCTTCTTTCAAAGAAAGATACATCCAGAAAAAAGGTTCTCCAAAAGATATAAAGTTCATATGTATGGATATGTCAGTACCCTTCCGAGCTGGAGCAAGAAAACAGTTCCCAAAAGCAAAGATAATATTCGATAAATTCCATGTGATTAAAGTGTTGAATAAACAACTTGATAAAGTCAGAAACAGAGAAAATAAACGTTATCATGAAATCCTCACAAGAACTAAATACTTATTTTTGAAAAATCCAATGAATCTAACAGAAAAAGAGAAAACAAGGTTAGATGAATTGATGAGGTGCCAACATCTTGAAACAGTACAATCATACGGTATGGTGCTTGAATTCAAAAAGATATTCGATTATAAGAGACCATCTTATGCGGCAAAGTTCTTCAAACGTTGGTACAAAAGAATAATGAAATCAAATATACCAGAGATGATTAAAGCAGCTAATACTATTCTCAATCATATAGACGGTATCTTATTACACATAAAAACAAATATAACTAACGGCAAAATAGAAGGCATGAACTCTAAACTAAGAGGTTTTACTAAAAGAGCTTTTGGATTTAAAACATCAAAGAATTTAAAAATAACTATCTTTATCGCTTTGGGTAAACTTAATTTAACTCCAGCTTAATTACCCACTCTATTCGTGAGAGAACCAGTTTATTTTATCAGCTGTATCTGAAATGTTCATAAATATAGAAGAAATAAATAAGAAAGAAGTAAAAATTCACAAAAAAATTCGAATGTGGCCAGATATAAAAGATGGGTTTAAAGTGATGTGGTCTAATATTGAATTGAAATGGCTAATACTCTTAGACATTATAGATGATTTTTTTGGTGCAACCATTTTTGTTTTTTTGCCAATATTAGCTGATCAAATATTGAAAGTTGGTTCCGCAGGGTATGGAATTATGCAGGCAATGTTAGGTGTAGGTTCTTTAATTTCTGCTCTTGTGCTTTCTTTTATTAAAGAAATAAAAATGAAATATACAGTCTTAACCATTGCCGGCATACTTACAGGATTATCTTTAATGTCTCTTGGAATAGCTAATAGGTATCTTTACGCATTATTTTCTCTTCTTATTTTAGGAATTATGAGCGAAATTGTAAATGTTAATGAAAATCTTATAATTCAAAGAAGAACGCCAACGGATACAAGAGGGAGAGTCTTTGCCTTACGTTTTACGATGGACAATTCTTTAAGACCTTTTTCCTTTTTAACGCCTCAACAAACTTCTCTCTTTCTTGCCTTTCAAAAACATAGAAAGAAGTTGCAGATAACCTTCTTTTTCTTAGAAAATATAGGTTCAACTAATTGCAGAATGTTTTAAAAGGGAGGAAGATGAAGATATTAAAGGTAGAAAACTTGACAAAAAGCTTTAAAAACGGAAAGAAAGAAAACCTTGTTTTGAATTCAATTAATTTTGAAGTTAATGAAGGTGAAATCTTCACCATTCTGGGACCTAATGGTGTGGGAAAAACTACCTTGATAAAATTAATGACCAAACTCTTAAACCCTAGCAAAGGAAATATATATTATCAAGGAAAAAATATCGCAAAAATAGGTGAAAAATATTATAAAGAGATAGGGTGTGTTTTAGAAGGAAACAGAAATACATATTGGTTTCTATCTGCTATGGAAAACATTCTTTATTTTGGAAGATTATATGGCTTGAAAGATGATTATATAGTTGAGAAGGGTACCGAATTACTTGAATTTTTTGGCCTTATTAATGACAAAGACAAAAAAGTGGGTCAGTTTTCACTAGGAATGCAGCAAAAGCTTTCAATAATAATCTCCTTAATTCATAAACCTAGAATACTCTTTCTTGATGAACCAACACTTGGGCTTGATGTTGTGTCAAAGATAGATATAATTGAAATGCTTAAATACCTCACAAAAACAGAAGGAGTAACTATAATATTAACTTCACACCAAATGGATGTAATAGAAAAAATTGCTGATAGGGTAATGCTTCTTAAGGATTCTAGAATTCATTTTCTTGATACCATTGATAAGCTAAAAGATATGTATTCAAAAAGTAAATATCTTATAAAAATAGAAGGATATTTTGATGAAAAGGACCTTTACAAGTATCTCATTGATGTAAGTATAGTAAATCACACTAAAAATAACGGATTTACTGAAGTAGAATTTTATAATGATAATTACTCATTACAGCAAAACTTTTTAAAATCTATGTTAAACGATGGAATAATAATAACAGAATTCAAAAAAGTCGAAAGTGATTTAGAAGAGATTATGTACATGTTCTTGAAAAATCGTGAAGGGAATGAAGGTAATGTTTAAAACACTAAAAGCAGAGTTTGGAAAATACTTTGTTGAATTTAAGACGTATTATCCCGACCATATAGTAAGCTTGATCGTAACTTACATACTTTTTGCAGGTTTCTTCCTTGGATTCAGAAATTCAGGTAATTTAAGTGAGGGATTCTATATTGGTTTCTTATGTTGGTACCTTGCTTCTAACATAATCAGTGAATCATCTGTTTCCATATCCTTTGAAAAACAAGCAGGCACTTTTGAGCAACTCCTTTTAAAGCCGGTAAATATAGAGCTACTATGTCTAATAAAGACATTTGTATGGTTGGTATTCTCGTCTATTCAAGTTGTATTGCTTTTGATATTAGTAAAATTTACGATACCAATACAATTTAAATTCGATATAAAAATAATCCCTATTTTATTAATTACATTGTTGGGTTTATCAGGATTAGGTTTATTATTAGCAGCTTTAACTGTAAGATTCACAAAAACCGCCTCTTTTGAAAGCATTTTATCTTATTTTCTCTTATTTTTTACAGGTACTATAATAGATATAAACTCTATGCCAATTGTTTTTCAAATCATCAGTAAAAGTCTTCCGTTAACTCAAGGAATAATGATTTCAACAAGGATTCTTGAAAACGAACCAGTATCTTCAAATCAGATCATTATGCTTTGCTTAAATAGCCTATTTTATCTTTTTCTTGGTGCTATAATCTTTAAAATCATATACAACAAAACAAAGTCCAAAGGACTTGTTACTGATTATTGAAGCTCTTTTCTCAATCTTAGCAGGCGTGAAGGAGTTTTTGTCTACGAAATCAAACATCTTCAACTAAACATCTTTAACGCCTCAACAAACTTCTCTCTTTCTTGCCTTTCAAAAACATAGAAAGAAGTTGCAGATAACCTTCTTTTTAAAGTGTATTTCTTCACAAATACATTAATATCTTTAGGTACTTTTGGTCTTAATTCTTTTGGTATGTTTTTTATTTCATAATACCTTCCATAGTTCGTTATGTACTTTTCTATTATATCTTTTTGATTTGAATCAAGATTTATATAGTTTCCAATGAACTCTTGTAAGTATATCTTATTTAAGTCTTTCATGAACCTTTTTACAAGGATTTTCCTTGCTGAATAGTAAGGATGTTCTTTAAAAGTTATATCTTTGTTTGTGTATGTTTTTAGTTCTTGGTTGTTTATTAGTATTGAATCAACATCTATATTTGGAGTTTTTTCAAATATTGAGTTTATTAACTCTTTTGTGTAGTAATCACATCTTTCTTTGGTTAAACTTCCACTTTCTATGTCTTTAATCACCTTTTCTAATTTAACCTCTTGCCTGTAATAATGAACAAGATACGAAGTAAAAAATTCAGAAAGTTGCTTTTCTACCCTTAAGCTTATAAATTTGTAAAAGTTTTCTTCAAACTTTTTGTCTATATCTTTCTTTTTTAGTTCGTTTATTATTGAAATAGCAAGAGAATTATTTATTTCAAACTCAAGATTGTTTATTATGTTTCTCAATGTATTTGGTTGAAGGTATTTTCTTTTTCCAGATAAGAAATCATTCAGCGTTCTTTTTGAGATATTTAGTTCTTTAATAGAAACTTGTTCTCTTTCTACTTCTTGTTTTATGAAATCTCTTAACGTCTTTGTGTTTAAGTAATAATTGTTATCTAAATTAAAAACACAGCATTTTAACTGATTGATACTTTTTCCACATTGCTTTTTTAAAATGTTGTATCTTTCTTTATCAACCTTTGATAAACACTTTGAGAAGATAAAAGCTGTTTCATACATCATTGGATCGTTGCTTTCTTTTTGCACTTGAAAGATAGTATCAAATGAATTGAAAACATTAAAGTTATCATCATCAAAATAATAACCAAGATAAAATCCTAATGGAAAGCTAAAGTTTAAAGCAATACTTTTATCTATATCCTTTAACCACCAACTTATGTTATTTAAAGCTTGTATTATTCCAGATGGATGAGGAACATCTTTCAATATCTTAAATGCTTTAATGTTTAACTGAGTTGCTTCTATATAATTTCCTTCATTCTTTTTTCTCCCTTGCATCAGCCATAAGGATAAATCCCTTATTAACAGGATTGTTTTCGTATACTTCACTCCAATGTCTAATCTTTTCCATACTTTCATTGGATTCATAGTACAATTCTCGTATGTTTCTTAAAGATTGTACAACGAGTCCTCTAACATATTGAGGAATATCACCAAAGTTGTCTCTTAATTCATCATAAATCTCTTTAACTTCTTGCTCTCTTTTTAATCTGTGCAAAGCTGACAGTTTAATAGATAAAAGTAGATAATACAAACTACCTTTTCGTAGTTTTGAAATGTTCTTTTCTATTCTTTCAATGGCTTCATCGTAATTGATATCCCAATATAATTTCAATATTTCTATATACTCATTTATCTCATAGTTTAAAAAAGCTGATTCAACATAATTCATCAAAGGTCTTCCAAACTGTCCGTAAGTTGATAACTTGGTAACTAATTCTAAAAGCATTTGAATTATCTCCTTATGAATACCTGTTTTTGTTCCACAATTGTCATTTAAAAATAACATAATATTTACTTTGATTTCAATGTTAACGAGCCGATATTCATCCACTTTTACCTTTTTAATCAATTATATCATAACTATCATCAAAAGAGAGAAAGCAAAAACAGTATATAAAACATGATAAAAAATGTCTTAATTAAAGTTTACATAAGGTTTTTTGAGGCAATCTCTGAAAATATATTCCAATCTATATTTGAGGCCGATAAAAAAATCACTTGTTTATCATATAGAAAAGGGTAAGATAAAAATGGAGTACAGAAATTTTATTTATCAAAAATAAGTTATGGGGTGAAGAAAAAAGTGAAGAGACTTATTGTAATATTCTTAATCACTATTTTAGTGTTGGGGGGAATATTTGTTTTTGGAAGAGAACCTTTAAACTTTTAAAGACTATTGGGAAAAGAGTTAAAAAAATGAAAAATGTTTAGAAAGGCAGGAGAAAATTATTAAATGGAGAAAATTAGGATTATTTGCCTATTAGCATGGAGCTTGTATTAGCGGAGATAAGAGAATTAAAAGCGAGGAGGTTATATCATGACAAAATATTGTTTAAAGCCAACCATCGTTATAGATCTGTTTGAAAACGAATTTACTATGATTGATTGGGAAAGTGGGCTTACTGTCAGCGGTAATAAACATTCCTATAAGGTATTTGAAATAATGAAGTATCCTGCAGGGATGGAGGAAATTATTGAGAGCTTAAAGAAGCAATATCGGGTTTCGCAACATCACCGTATTGAAAAATCAGTTCCAAAAATTATTAATTGGGCATAGGAAAGAAATTTATTATCCATAGAATATGCGGAAGGGAATGAAACAAATGGAAAACTTGATTCCAATTACCAAACCATGGATTAAAAATGTCAATGAACACAATGAGTTTTTTGATTGCATAGAAAGTATTGAATGGAAGAGAATATCTAATATCAACGGTAAGTATTTCATGATTGCTTCGGACAGCGGTATTTTTTTTGAAATTAGTAAGAAAGCTAACGACGAACTAGCAAGATTTGAAGTGTCGAGAAATCCCTATGTTATTTCTAAAAAAATTCAAGCGGAATTAGAATCCTTAATCAAAGTAGGTGCTTTTCAGAAAAAACCACAATATCAACCGAAAAATCCAGCGGTTAGTTCTTTGAATTTAAACATCTGCCATTATTGTAACTTATATTGTGACTATTGTTTTGCTGAAAAAGGTACTTACGGGGATAATGGAGGAGCTATCAAAATCAATATCGCTAAAGAAATAATTTGTCTATTCCTTCAACAGTTGCCAGAAAATGGATGGGGAAATATAGTTTTGTTTGGTGGAGAACCCTTACTTGAAAAATCATTGATAAAGGAAATCTTAAGGTATGGTAGAGAGCAAGAAAAAAGGTGTGGTAAATACCTTCAGTTTGATTTGTTCACGAACGGTACTTTAATAGATAAAGAATTCCTTAATTGGTTTCAAGCTGATAAAAATATCCGACTATTGGTGAGCATGGATGGCGCTCCAGAAATGAATGACGCTTTCAGACATGGGGAAAAGGGTACAGGTAAGTTAATTGAAGGAAATCTTCGAGAACTTTTATCCATCGATGATAAGCGCATTGTCGTTCGAGCAACTCTCTCCGAAAAAGAGCCCAAACTTACAGAAAAATCTGAATATTTTACAAAATTGGGTGCTTTAAATATTGTTTTTGAGCCTGCCTACACTAAAGGGAATGAAAAAATTGACGACATAGCAGATATTTTTCGAGGAATTGAAGAAGAATTAACTTGCTTGGGAGATTATTTACTGAATGCTCTTTACAATGGTAGAAAGATTAACATTAGCGTTATTTCTTCAGCAATATCAGACATCCTCCAATCCCAGAGAGGAAAAGGTAACTGTTACGTCCCATGCTGTCCTGCTGGAAGAACGTATCTTTCGGTAGATATTAGGGGAGACATATACCCTTGTCACTATTTTAATCGCAGAACTAACTTTAAATTGGGAAATGTTAAAGATGGTTATCTTCCTACTAAAAATATGATTACCGACAATGGATTTCAAGATTTATCTAAAAAAAATAATCGATGTAGCAAATGCCTTTATAAGTCTGTTTGCAGTGGTTTGTGTCCGTTTCGATCTCTGCTAATGGAATTCAACAAGAAAGAAGAATATCTTCAAGAGGCTTATTGTAAGTTGATGGATATGAGATATAAAGAAGCTTTGAGGATTTTATCTTCTTTTTATTCTAAAATGAATTATCCATATGTGAAAGATTGGTATTGCATTATACAAACGGAAAATAAAAGAAGGTGATTAAGAATATGAAAAATGATGCTCATGTAATTAAGCCTAAGGTCAATAAAAATATTCGATACATTGGGGAGAAGCTTATAGTAAATCCTTATTACGGATGCGCTCACCAATGCCTTTTTTGTCCCGCAAACGACGGATATCTGAAGAAAAAGGTTTTTGAGGAGTTTTTAAGGAATGGCTCTATTTTTGTAGTAGAGAACATTGTAGACCATGTTGATGCTTATATTCAAAATGCAAAAGGTAAGGAAGTAACAGTGCATTTATCGCCGGTTACTGATCCTTTTCAACCTATAGAAAAAGTATATCATCTTACTCTAAAGATTATGAAATATTGTAGTGAGAAAAATATCCCTATGGCTATTTGTACGAAGGCTGAAGTACCAAATAGTGCCTTCCCATATTTAAAAGCCCACCCTAAATCTTTTGTTCAAGTTTCACTCCCCTCTATTAATGAAAAAAAAAGGCGATTTATCGTACGTGGAGGCGGACTGACGGTAAGAGAAACGTTGAAGAATATAGGATTCATGATCAAGAATGGCATACTGGTAATGCTAAGAATCGATCCAATTTATCCTTTTATCAATGATGACATGGAGGAATTTGAAGCATTATTGATAGAATCTAGTAAAATAGGTGTAACGTATGTTTTAAGTAGCATCGCAGATATTTATTACGGGGCGTTGGAAAGAGAATTCAGTTATTTAGAAAAATATCAACAAGGATTGGGAGAAAAATATCAACGTCTTTATCAAAATGAAATACAGGGTCGTTTTCATGCAGATATTGGATATCGAAAGAAACTATTTGAAAATATGAGCAGGCTTTGTGAAAAACATCAAATGTACTTTGGTATTACGTGGGAGCCAGATTTAGATGGCAATAATTTAGGCAATGTTTACAATTATGGAGCAGATAGATTTTTTGAAACTCGAGAAGATGATAAAGGAAAAAGAAGATGCATCCAGTGAAAGTAGCCTGTATTTTACCTAACAGTCAATCGACTTTTCGGTTAATCAATCAACCTGATTATATAAAAATTAGTAATTTACTTAATATTGCGGCTAGACTACAGAACATTAAAATTGATGTAAAAATATTTGATTTCTTGTCAGCAGAAGGAGAAAATTACAATAGTCTCATGAAACAGATTCTTCATTATAATCCAGAAGCTTTCTGTATATGTGCCCACTTTTGTTTGGAAGATTTAGAAATTTTTCTTAAGGACTTCCCTATAGGTTTTTTAAAAAAAATCTTCATTATTTGTTTTGGCACAGGTGTAATTGATTATGAAAAGGCTTTATCTCAATTGCCAATGATCGATTGTGTTATTCCAGGATTTCCAGAAAACGTTGTGGTAGATCTTTTAAGGAAACTGAAAGAGAAAAATTTAAAATTAGAGGAAGAAATAGGTGTCGCTTTTAGAAAAAAAGGAAGAATTATATTAAAAAAGAAATTTTCTGACGATTTAGATTTGGCGCTAAAGGATACGCCTATTCATTGGTGGGTATCTGATAAAAATCCTGAAATGGCTTATTTATGGGGTAGCAGAGGTTGCTGGTATAGAAAATGTAGCTTCTGTAATATAGGGGCTTTATCTAACGCTTATGTAGGGAATGGATGGACAGCAAGAAATATAGAAACAGTCATAAAAGATATTGAAAAACTAAAAATTCTTGGAGTTTCCACTATTCATTTTTTGGATTCAGAGTTCATCGGAGCGGGGAAAGAAAATCAAAAGAGAGTACAATATTTTGCCAAAGAACTCATCGAACGAAATCTTCAGATGAAATTTATCATCGATAGTCGTATTGATAACATAGAGTATGAGACGTTCAGACTATTAAAAGATGCCGGTTTATCTAATATCGCTATTGGCATCGAATCCGGTTCAGCATCTGTGCTAAAGCGACTGAACAAAGGATACAACTTATCCGAAGCTTGCAAAAGAATAAAAATTTTAAGAGATTTACGGTTAAAATTTAAAACCAATTTTATATTGGCTGATCCTGACAGCAATATTGACGAAATTTTAGAGTCACTGTTATGGATTAAAGAAATGCAATTGCTGGATACTTTAAAGCCCTTTGGTGTTGGTTCTGTATTTCATCCAATGCACCTCCATGCTGGAACACCTCTTTATAATCAAATAACAAAAACATACAAAAAAATGAAGAGTGAAACGGCTTGTATTTATCACAATGAAACAACAAGATATTTTATGGAAAAAGTAGAAGCCTTCAATAATTCGTTAGAAGAAAGATTCTATAGTTTTAGAAATTTATATTATAGAGAACCTAACCTTTTATCTGCAAATGTATCCTATATAAAGATACTAGGGATTCATGGCTTAATAAAGATGCTGACAGTTCTAAAGGAAGGAGTAACGGATGAGAACAAAATCAAAGTTGATCAGTCAATTAACTTTTTACTTTCAAAATATGATGACACATGGTTTAGTGGAAGAGGGGAGATTGTAAATGGAGAAAAGGCAGGAATTATTCAGCTATCAAAAAAATGAAGCGGCAAGACTGATATTTGATTTTGAAACAAATGAATCCGTTGATTTATCATTAATAGAACATTTAATGAAAAATGCCACGGATGGATTAAAACAAATGGGAGTAGAATATGTCATTTTAAAAAGCAGTAATAATGAGGTTATAAAAATCGCAGCAGACATTGTTAAAAACAGGGGAATCAAGCTTATCTGTCAATTACCTTATTTCAAAGGAGAAGAACTTGAGAATGTAATACTAAAAAAAAGTAAAAAGGACTTACTAATTCTTTCCATTGAAGAGCCTATAGATTATGAAAGATTTAGAGCCATATTCAAAAATTTTCGAAGAAATTTTGCTTCTATAGAGAATAAGGAAAATATTGTTACCTCATTTATTCTGCCTGTATCCACCCAAAACTATGAAGACATTATGATTATAGCAAAAGAATTGTATAATCAAACTGGGGTATCGGTAATATTAGAGCCAATGATTTGGATACACAATAAGGATCCAAGAGCTATTTCATGGCAGCAACTAGATGCACTTTACCAACAAGTCATATTATTTCATCACGAAATAGGCAGACATTATGCTATTTTAATGGGACAAGGAATTTTACCTACCAGACTGTTAACAGAGCATCCTTGCAATGGATATGTGTGTAAAGGATCTTCATGTCATTCTAATAAGAGTGATATTCCCAGAAAACTTGCAGTAAATCTGATGGGAGAATTATTTCCTGAACATATAGCGGTAGACAAAAAATTTCTTATAGGGGATTTAAAAAAGGGGAAAATTACTGATATTATAGATAAATACTATGAAAGTGATAACCATAGACGATTTAGATCATTGGTAAAGTATATATTTATCAATTATGTCCAAGTATGTTCTTATAGAGTTGTCCCTTGGAAGGATCTATTTGCGGAACTATCAAAAGAAATAATGGAAGGGGGGGAAAATTATGACAGATAAATTAAATTTCAAAGCGATTGTTATTGAATTGACGAAAAAATGTAATCTAAGATGTTGTTACTGTTATGCTTTTTCAGAAAATACTTTTCAAGAGGAAAGACTAAGTGTAAGCAGCCTAAAAGATTTCTTTTACAGATTTCATAAGTCTGGGGGGAAAAGTGTTTTACTAACTGGAGGAGAAATTTTTTTAAGAAAAGATATTCATGACATTATAAGACAGGCCAAAGAGGCAAACTTATTGGTAAATATTTTCACCAATGGTACACTTCTTGAAAAATCTGATGTAATATTCATAAAAAAGTATGTAAATTTGGTGAATATTAGCTTAGATGGTCCAGAGGAAAATCATGAACGACTAAGAGGAGTTAAAACCAGCTATCGAAGTACCTTGGAAACTATAAAACTGTTTCATCAATATAAAATTAACTACCTTATTCAGACCATGATGACTCCTGATACTCTTTATCATTACGGTTGGTTAATTGATATTATTAAAAATTATCAACCAATGATGGTCAAGTTGGGAAATGTCTGCAAGGTTGGTAAGGGAACAAATCAAAAAGAATTATTTTTAAATCAACAAGAGGTCATAGAACTAAAGAAAATCGCTGGAGATATCTGTGCAAATGTTGATTTTCACACACGAATAATGACCAACATCGTTACAAAAGAAGAGTTTGAAATCTTTTATCCATCGTTATCTAAAGTTATTACCCCTTGGATGTTGCCTAATGGAGAGATTGTTTCTTGCTATACAAACGACAATATTGATTTTTGGTCACTCTCCAACATTGATACATATCCTCAAACCAGTGAAAAATCCATTTTAAATAGAGATAAACTGGTTGAAACTGTCTATGAAGCTGTAAGAAAAAAACAATATTTTGAATTGTTAGAATTGATATCAGAAGTCTCCAATAAAGTAGTTAACGAAATAAAGGAAGGAAAAGTCTATGAATACCGTTGATCTATTGAACAATCAACATATCTTTCTCTATCCACGAGGCCAATGTGTCCTTTTAAAGTCTGAACATATTATATATTCCCTTAAAGGCCAAAAACCTTATCGTGTGAATCAAGATGGATACAAAATATTAAAGTACATGAATGAAGGCATAACATTTTTTCACTTAAAGCAATTGCTGGAGATTCATTCCTTAAAAAAGGAGAAGAAATTAGCAAACTTTTTAAATGATCTCATAGAAAAACAGTTTTTGACTTTTAGAGAAGACGAAAAAGGGAAGTTGGTAGAAAAAATTTCAAAAGATAATCATCATCTGTTGAGAGTTTTTTTAGAAACCACCCAAAGATGTAATCTAAGATGTAAGCATTGTTATGTCGGAGATTCGGAGTATAGTCACTTTTTTAATGAATTAACAGAAAAAGAAGAGATAGAGATCATCCGTCAAGCTGAAAAAATGGGGGTTATACAATTTGATTTTACTGGAGGAGAGTTGTTTGTTAAAAAAGGGATCAGGAATATTTTAAAGGCTGCAGCAAAGGCTTCTATGTTTTCAAATATTTTTACCAATGCCATTTTGATTGACGAAGAAACAGCAATTTTTTTAAAAGAGCTTGGTAATATTCATACTGTTTATGTAAGTTTAGACGATATGTATGCAGAAGGTCACGACTGTTTCAGAGGCGTAAAGGGAGCCTACGAAAAGACTATAAATGCGCTGGAAATTCTAAAAAAGTATAAAATCCCTACTGTAATCAACTTAATCATCAATCGTAAAAATCATCTTAGATTAAAAGAAATTATTTTATTCTATAAGAATACTTTGCAGATTCCATGTAGAGTAGCCCCAATTTTATACGTTGGTAGGGGACTATGTATGTGGGAAGAAAGGTTATCCCTTGAGGAAATAATGAAGGCTATAATGCAGTGGTATGATGCCTATGGAATTCCGCCATTGATGGATGGTATAACAGGAAAAGAGCTTAACTTGGCAACCAACTGTGGGATAGGGGAAAGCATGGTATTTATCAAAGCGGATGGTGAAGTTTCTTTGTGTCCAACACTCACATCTAAAGAATCTGAGAAGTTTAATTTGGGAAATATCCGAAAACAATCATTAGAAGACATTTGGAATACTTCAGAAAATTTGAATGATTTTAGAAATCTATTTTGCAAACAGTCGAATTGCACTTATGCTCCTTTATGCCGAAGTGGATGTAGAAGTCGAGCATTTTTATGGAATAAAGATATAAGAGCAGAAGATCCTGTACCATGCCATTTTTTCCACACTTTAGGAAATTTGAATCATTAAGGCATTAAAAGATAATTCTACGAAACAGGGGGGAAAAATGATAGAGGCTAAAGAAAGTATAAGAAAAAACGTTTTTACCATAGAAAGAATATTAAAAGGAGAATTACATTATTTCTTTGCTATTGTTACATTAAAAGTATTTCGATCAATAGTTTATCTGTTAAGTGTTTATTATCTAACACTATTGATAGAAGATTTGGGAAAAGGAAATACGCATCAAATTATTTTTAGTTTAGCCATGTTTTTTGTTTTTAGACTTATAATGCTGATTGCTGGCTGTATAACTAAACGATGGAACAAAAAATATTATTGTAATATTGCATACATATTGAGAAGCCTTTTTTATGAAAGGATTAGTGAAATATCTCCATCAAATCTTAATTCATTTATTCATGGAGACTTAGTGACTCGTTTTACATCGGATTTAAACGATATCCTTCAATTTAGTGGGTATAAAAAAGTAGAAATAGTATCTAGTATCTTATCCTTAATATTTGTACTCGGCTATGTGGTTACTTTTGATAGTCGCCTTATACTAATAGCTTTTTTACTAACTCTTTTGCTTTCAGTAGCTATAAAACGTTTTGGGAAAAAACTAGAAATTGAGACTAAAAAACTTCAACAGCATGTCTCAAAACTAAATACATCTACAGAGGATGTATTTGATCATATTTTTGAAATTAAATCTTTTGAAGCTGAGAATTTTATTTGGGGAAAAAATAAAAAGGAGATTGAAGCTACTCAAAATCAAAATTTAAAGGCATATTTCTATGAACGTTTAATTTGGGCGGCAGAAATAATCTTTCAAGAAAGCTTTATGATGGGATACTTCATTATAAGCGCATTATTAGCCTATTTTGGCAAAATCGACTTCTCAGCTGTCGTAGGTCTTATATTTGTCACAGGTTATGCAGTTGATCTGTTATTCCAAATTCCCTATTTGTTAAGTTCTTTCTATGATATATCCCCTAAAATTCAAAGATATTTAGATTTTGTAAAGGAAAAACATTCATCTCCTAAATCTTTACATACAAAGTTTGTTAAAGAAGAAAATGTAAAGGATGCAGTATTTATACACCAATTAAATTACAAGTATAAAGACAAAAAGGTGATAAGTTATTTCATAAAACCATAATGGAAAACTTTTTACTCTTTTCTCAACTAGCAGAAGATGAGCTTAAAATAAAAATTAAAAAGGCTGAGAAATTAGTATGCGTTGAAAAAGATATTAAAACATTTCCAGCGGGATATGAAACCTATATAAACTTAAGAGAGGAAAACATCTCTATTGGGCAACTTCAAAAATTATGTTTGATGATCTGCCTCATGAAAGAACATGAACTGTTCCTGGTTCATGTATAATCAAATTGTAATACCTAACATAACTAATTTAATAATTTTTGCAATCACCATACCTTTTATTTTTAGTATAGAAGGTTTAGTTAGAACTTGTTATTGGGTTTTCCCAAATATAACGGTGGCTACACTTATCAATGGAGGAATATTCGTATTTTCTGTACTCTTTTTGAGTCTTAGTTCTGTATTTTTATCTTATTCGCTTAGATGGATGGTTATAACTATATTAATTATTTCTGTGATTTTGATAAGTATCTTCTTTGGAATAATGAACAAAATAGATAAAGAAAAGGTAGCTCTTACAAGACTATGAGGATAAAAATAGCTGTTGTATTTTGGAAAAACTTTATCTTTTTAAAAAAAGAACTAAAGAATTTAATAGTATTTTCAATTATAATCATAGTGTTGATAAGTTTCCTTGGATTCTACTTTCCTTATTTAGACTTATTTTTACCTTTTGTATCTTTAATTTACATCCCTCTAATTTTTGGTATGTGTGAAAACGCAAGAGATATGATGAGTGGATTACTCGAAGCTATAGCTGCTACCCATTATTCATTAAAAAAACTATTTTTCAAGGACATTCTGTTTTCAGCAATTGTAGGATTTATTCTGCTTGTATTCAGTACTATAATATCATGGATAATTCTAAATATTTTTGATTATGAAATTCAATTTACGAATTTAAGTTTGTCTTTGATTCTTTCTATACTTGCACCTGTTGGCTCTTTTGGATTGCAAAGAGAAGGAGGTATTTCAACACTTTTTCAAAATATATTCTTAAATAAATTGTTAGGTTTTGTGATGATACCCTTTTACCTTTTTTCTTTTCTTATGATTTTCTTTCAATGGGCATATATTATTCTTTGGATTTTATCGATCTTAAGTGTGATTATTTTTTTGATTTTAACGTTCTTCGGGGAAGTGAATAAAGAAGCCGTTATCAACTTGTGGGGTAATTGAATAAGCATGATAAAAAAATCACTTGTTTATCATATAGAAAAGTATATGATAAATTAAGGAATGAAGAGGGAAAGACAATTATGAAAGGTAAAGATGGGAAGGAAGGTTTTATGAAAAAAATAAGATTAATAGTTATAAAAAGAAATTAAGATACAATGCAATAACTCATAAAACTCCATATAGAAATAAAAAGAATACAAAATAGTTCGTGGTGCTTAATTAATGTATGTGATATAATTTAATTGATTACATTTATATTGGGCCTGAAAGTCCAACAATTTCTCTTTTTTAAGAAAAAGGAGATTTTATGACTACAACACATATATCTTATTAGTTCAATATAGTACCAAATTTGAAAATGAAGAGATTGGGGATTTGATGAAATGAGGAACTTAAAAAACGTTGAAAAAGAAATCGATGAATTGATATTATATTTATCTAAAAATTCTAATGTTATCGCTTTTTTTATTTTTGGTTCTTTTGGCACTCAATACCAAAATCAAAATAGTGATATTGATTTTGCTATTCTATACGATAAAGATGTTACTTTAAAGGAAGAACTTATGTTAGAAGTTAAGATAAGTGAAATATTTAAAAGAGACGATATTGACGTTGTTAATTTAAACAAAGCCCCAATAAATTTACAACACAGGGTAATATATACAGGAGACTTATTATATTGCAGCGATAAAATAAAATTAGCAGATTTCAAAGAAAAAGTATTTAAATTTTATGGAGATTATGGAATCACTCTAAAATTCTTTTATGAAGACTATTTAAAAGAAACAAAATAGTTCACTTTTACGACGATATAAACGAAGAAGAAATATATAATATCTTATTAAATAACTTAGAAGATTTTGAGGATTTTTTGAAATATATTTCCCTTTTTTTAGAAAAAAGCAAATAAACACAATATTACTGCACCAATATTATAATAAGCATTATATTGCAAAGAGAGACTGATAAATACCACAGAGGTAGAGTTTTTTCTTTCAGAAGCATGTTTAACAACATAATAAGACCGATAGGATATATGTTTGTCAGTCTTTTGTTGCTATTTTTATCTATTAAGCAACTGATAATTACTTATGGAATCATTATAGCTATCCTTTCTCTATTCTATCTGTTAATTCCCCATGCATCACAAAGGGCTGAAGCTGAAGAACAAGGGTAAATTAGAATATTGTTGAATTTGTTCTTAGATCAATTTTACAAAGAAATTATTGAGAGTTCGCTGATTTTCCAAGCTGTAAAATAAAAAAGGTTAAAACCATATTAGAGTATAATTTCAGTTAGTATGTGATAAAATATCTATGATATAGAAAATTGTTAATACAGAAAGGAATGAATATATTGAAAATCAAAGAAATAATATTCTTGGTTGAAGAAGATCCTGAAGGTGGTTACAATGCAAAAGCTTTGGGAGAATCGATCTTTACAGAAGCTGATTCTTTGGAAGAACTTAAAGAAAACATCAAAAACGCTATTAAATGCCACTTTGACAATGAAGAAGATTTACCAAATATAATAAGACTTCATATTGTCAAAGAAGAAATTATTCCATATGTCTAAAGTCCCAAGAAACATTTCAGGGATAGAATTAGCAAAGCTGTTGGTAAAGTACGGTTACGATATACAAAGAGAAAAGGGGAGCCATTTAAGATTAAACTCTAATTACATGGGTTATTCTCATAAAATAACCATTCCTGATCACAAATTTCTTAAGATAGGAACTTTAAATAATATCTTAAATAACATAGCCGATTATTTAAAGGTTACAAAAGAGCAATTGATAAAAGAACTTTTTACTAACTATAAATAATAATCTCCCATTTTCAACTTCATAATTTACTCCTTATGATTCTTTTCCAAAAAGAGTGGTAGAAAAAACAAAACATCACTAAAATGTAAAAAATCTGGTACCATCTAAATACCCTTTGTATTTGATTATGAAATCTGCTAAACTTGTAAATTCATTTAAGAGGTCTCACCCTTATTTTATTTTACCATTCCCTTCAAAGATTATTTATTATTACTTTTCTAATGCTTCTTTTCCGTATAGATCCAAAACGTATTTGAAATCTGCAGCTCGTTTTAATATTGTCATTTCATATTCATCTTTAAACTTATCTGATACATAATATACACATATTCCTTTTAAAGCTTCAGCTTGAAATACAGAATGATTTTCTTGCAAAAAAACAAGGTCTAACTTGTATGATTTGAAAATCTCTTCAAAATCATTATATACAGCCGAATATAATTTGTACACATGTTTAACCTTTTCCAATTCAAATAAGAAAACCACTCCTACATCTATATCAGTAAGAGGGTCATCTATTTTGACATCATCCGAATCGCTACTTAATAATTTAAAGGCTTTATCTTTTTGTGAACCAAAAAGATAAACCAAGCCAATTTTATATTTTTTACATAGAAATTCTAACAATTCATATTTATTAATCTTCACATTTTCACCTGCTATATTTTTTCTATATATATTTTAACATAAATAAGACCTATTTTTTCAAATTATCTCGAAATTAATTTTTCTTTTGTGCTCAACTAAACATCTTTAACGCCTCAACAAACTTCTCTCTTTCTTGCCTTTCAAAAACATAGAAAGAAGTTGCAGATAACCTTCTTTTTAAAGTGTATTTCTTCACAAATACATTAATATCTTTAGGTACTTTTGGTCTTAATTCTTTTGGTATGTTTTTTATTTCATAATACCTTCCATAGTTCGTTATGTACTTTTCTATTATATCTTTTTGATTTGAATCAAGATTTATATAGTTTCCAATGAACTCTTGTAAGTATATCTTATTTAAGTCTTTCATGAACCTTTTTACAAGGATTTTCCTTGCTGAATAGTAAGGATGTTCTTTAAAAGTTATATCTTTGTTTGTGTATGTTTTTAGTTCTTGGTTGTTTATTAGTATTGAATCAACATCTATATTTGGAGTTTTTTCAAATATTGAGTTTATTAACTCTTTTGTGTAGTAATCACATCTTTCTTTGGTTAAACTTCCACTTTCTATGTCTTTAATCACCTTTTCTAATTTAACCTCTTGCCTGTAATAATGAACAAGATACGAAGTAAAAAATTCAGAAAGTTGCTTTTCTACCCTTAAGCTTATAAATTTGTAAAAGTTTTCTTCAAACTTTTTGTCTATATCTTTCTTTTTTAGTTCGTTTATTATTGAAATAGCAAGAGAATTATTTATTTCAAACTCAAGATTGTTTATTATGTTTCTCAATGTATTTGGTTGAAGGTATTTTCTTTTTCCAGATAAGAAATCATTCAGCGTTCTTTTTGAGATATTTAGTTCTTTAATAGAAACTTGTTCTCTTTCTACTTCTTGTTTTATGAAATCTCTTAACGTCTTTGTGTTTAAGTAATAATTGTTATCTAAATTAAAAACACAGCATTTTAACTGATTGATACTTTTTCCACATTGCTTTTTTAAAATGTTGTATCTTTCTTTATCAACCTTTGATAAACACTTTGAGAAGATAAAAGCTGTTTCATACATCATTGGATCGTTGCTTTCTTTTTGCACTTGAAAGATAGTATCAAATGAATTGAAAACATTAAAGTTATCATCATCAAAATAATAACCAAGATAAAATCCTAATGGAAAGCTAAAGTTTAAAGCAATACTTTTATCTATATCCTTTAACCACCAACTTATGTTATTTAAAGCTTGTATTATTCCAGATGGATGAGGAACATCTTTCAATATCTTAAATGCTTTAATGTTTAACTGAGTTGCTTCTATATAATTTCCTTCATTCTTTTTTCTCCCTTGCATCAGCCATAAGGATAAATCCCTTATTAACAGGATTGTTTTCGTATACTTCACTCCAATGTCTAATCTTTTCCATACTTTCATTGGATTCATAGTACAATTCTCGTATGTTTCTTAAAGATTGTACAACGAGTCCTCTAACATATTGAGGAATATCACCAAAGTTGTCTCTTAATTCATCATAAATCTCTTTAACTTCTTGCTCTCTTTTTAATCTGTGCAAAGCTGACAGTTTAATAGATAAAAGTAGATAATACAAACTACCTTTTCGTAGTTTTGAAATGT
>Ga0208693_1001046_pt1 | contig 20653 bp, 15 predicted proteins | sample AD_UKC071_MetaG_FD_184438 | JGI IMG/M metagenome (GOLD analysis project Ga0208693, IMG submission 184438) | Active sludge microbial communities of municipal wastewater-treating anaerobic digesters from USA - AD_UKC071_MetaG (SPAdes) (version 2) | ecosystem: Engineered > Bioreactor > Anaerobic >... | reverse complement strand
CAGTAGGAATTGTCCCTGATGCTCGATATGATCAGCAGCATTGACCCGGACATGCTGTGGCGTATCGGGGAAAAGCTGTATCTGCATCTCAAAAAGACAGCGGGCGACAGCGTGGACGAACTGTTTTATGAAATCGGGCTGACGTCCGGTGAAACATACGGCGAAGTCAATGCCCCGATTGGAAAGCCTGCTGTCATGGATTCCGCGGTGCTGACGGAAAGATTAATTGCCGGGGCAACTTCATTTTTGCCGCAGGGGGAAGCCCGCAGGCTTATCAGCGGCTGGGTGAAAGAACTGCGGATTTTAGCGCTGGTAAAAACGGTGGACAACAAGGACGCCCGTATCAACGATATTCTGGACACAATAATCAAATATACCGATGTTGTTGGCAATTCTGCAAAACGCACCAACACCGAAACATGGCTTATCTCCGAGCTCCTGCACCGTTTCATCACCAACGACGAACGCGTTATCAACCGAGTTGTGGACGATTTGAAAATCTCCGACTTCAAATCGGTGCTGGAGCGCATTATGGGCTCGGATACCAGCCGGGGGAATATCGGGGGAAAAGGCGTTTACCTCTTTGGAAGCACCAATACCGGAGACGCCGGCATGGGCAGCGATATTGATTTGATTATACATGTCGGGCAGCAGGACAGTTTACAGCAGAGCATTCTGGAAAACTGGCTGGACGGCTGGAGTAGGGCATTAGCGCAAATAAACTACCTGCGCACAGGGTATATGGTAGACAGGCTGCTGGATGTCCATATAGTAACCGATAAAGATATTGAGTCCGGCGACCCGTTCGCTACAAAAATCAACTCAATCACGGACCCCGCCACCCCCCTGCGCATAAGCGAATAACCGCGGCTTTTGCCGGTCGGCTGATTGCTAAAGCCGCGCGCCGGCGCGCCCTTTGTATTGATTATTGAAACTGACTGTAATATGCGATATTATTTAAGTAATCATTAGCAGCAAAGCAGCTGAATATGAACCCGTGCATAAAACGCTTAAGGGCTGTATCCCTGATTATACCATTAGGGCTGGCGGTCATCAGCTTTCCGCTTAATTATCTGCAATACCGTCCCGTAAATCCTTGCGCTGTCAGCTTTCTTTCTTCTGTCGTTGCTGGCAACGTCATCTATGTACGGCACAAGCAAAAACTATATCGTATTTGTATCAATATACTTCGCCGTTATATTGGTTTCCACATTATTAGGGATGGTTTTAAGCAATATGGATTTTATCATTAAATACGTATTGCTGATACCTGCCTTCCTGCTTTTGACGCCAATCACCCCATTGGCACTGCTTATCCCTCCCATGCTTGATGAAAAAGCGGCGGCAATCCTGCTGCCTGTTATTCTATATGCTCTGGTGTTTTTATCTCATAGACTTGGGAAGATTAAATTCAAACACAGTGTGAATATATAATCCTCTCCCCCATTTCCCACGTAAACCTCTGAAAAACTGAATATTTTACCGGTTGGGCGGGAAACCGCTTCAAGATTTGAGCTTTTGGGTGGGAAGCTTTTATAGACCTGCGGTCTATTTGAGTTCCCGCCTTTTTGATTATAAAAAACTAATCGAGGAGGAACGGAATACATGGGTAGTATTTTGGAAATCCGCAACCTTACAAAAAAATTCGGGCAGTTTACCGCGCTGAACGACATCAATCTCAGTGTTCAGCCCGGCGAGGTTTACGGCTTTATCGGCCCGAACGGCGCGGGAAAAACCACCACCATTCGCATACTGCTCGGCATTTTGAAGGCGACCAGCGGCAGCGCCGTTATTTTCGGCAGGGACGTTTGGAAAGACGCGGTTGAGATACACAAACACATCGCTTACGTCCCCGGAGATGTAAACCTGTGGCCAAACCTGACGGGCGGCGAGGTGATTGATTTGTTTGTCCGGTTGCGAAGGAGCAAAAGCCAAAACCGCAAAAAAGAGCTGATAGAGCGTTTTGACCTTGACCCCACCAAGAAATGCCGCGCATACTCAAAAGGCAACCGTCAGAAGGTGGCGCTTATCGCCGCGTTTTCGGCGGAAGCAGATTTATATATCCTCGACGAGCCCAGCTCCGGTCTTGACCCGTTGATGGAAAAGGTCTTTCAGGAATGTATTCTGGAGCTGAAAAAAGAGGGCAAATCGGTATTCTTGTCCAGCCATATTCTGCAGGAGGTCGAGCGCCTGTGCGATAAAGTCAGCATTATACGCGACGGGCGGGTTATCGAAACCGGAACAATGCAGGAACTGCGGCATTTAACGCGCACCCGGATAAGTGTTGAAACTGAGCGTCCAATTGAAGGCCTTGTGTCAAATCCGTCGGTGCACGCTATCCGCAGGGAAAACAGAGGACTGGTTTTCGCTGTGGACACAAAGGATTTAAACAGCGTGATAACCTTTCTGACCGGCTTTGGGATTACCAAGCTCGAATGCTCCCCTCCCACTCTGGAGGACTTGTTTATGAGCCACTACCAGAACGTAAGGGGGTGAGAGGGTGTTTGCGAACAGTTTCACTCTCTGCAGGTTTATATTCCGGCGCGACTGGCTGCATTCGCTTTTGTGGTTTGCGGGGATACTGGCGCTGGTTGTGGGGTTTGGAAGCGGGATTTCAGCGATGTACCCCGACCAGACCAGCCTTGACGTCATGCTGGAAACTCTCAAAAGCCCGGCAATGGTTGCCATGATCGGGCCGGCATACACAAACGCGGACGGCGTGTTTACCTTGGGCGCCATGTATTCGGTATATATGCTGGTATGGTCCGCAATCATAGTTGGGATTATGAATGTGTTTTTAGTGGTGCGCCACACCCGCAGGGACGAGGAGCACGGGCGGATTGAGGTTATCCGCTCGCTGCCGGTCGGCAGGCTTTCCAACATGTCGGCGACCCTGACCGCGGCGGTTATCCTGAACACTGCTCTTGCCCTGCTTATCGGATTAGGGCTGGGCGCGGTAGGCGAAAGAGGGATGGACTATGCGGGCGGCCTGCTCTTTGGCGCGGCAATCTGCTCGTTCGGGCTGGCGATGGCGGGCGTTACCGCGGTTCTTTGCCAGCTTAACAAAAACCCGAATGCGGCAATGGCATTGTCATTCGGACTGCTTACCCTGCTCTACCTGCTGTGCGCGGTGGGCAACGTGCAGGAGAATGAGCCATTGGTGGCTGTCTCGCTGCTGGGACTGCTTTTGCAGGCTAAAATATACGTCGACAACAACTGGTTGCCGGTGATAATTACCCTGATTGTGGCTTTGGCGCTTTCAGCCGTTGCCTTTTACCTTTGCAGTATCCGGGATATGGGCGAGGGACTGATACCTTCCCGGCCGGGCAGAAACGATGCCGCCCCGTATCTTAAAAGCGCGGTCTGGCTTGCCTGGCGGCTGCTGAGAGCCCCCTTCATTATTTGGGCTTTGGTGGTGCCCGTCCTCGGCATAGCTTACGGCTCAGTCATGGGGGATTTGGAAGCCTTTTTGAAAACCAATGAGATTTTCATGCAAATATCCGGCGGCGACCCAATGCGGATGGCCTCCTTCTTCCTTCTCGTCATGTCAATCTGCAGCGCAATTCCGGTTTTGCAGTACATCCTTAAAGCGCGCGGGCAGGAAAAGCGCGGCTATGCTGAGAATATATTAGCGCGCAGCGTGTCCCGCCACAGCCAACTGGGAGGATACTATATAATTTCGATAATCGGCGCAGTCATTATGCCTGTTTTGAACGCGGTGGGTTTCTGGGCAGGAAGCGCCACGGTGATGGACAATCCCGTTCCGTTTGGAAAATGGCTATTAGGGTGTGTGCTCTATACCCCCGCCCTGCTCTTTATGACAGGTATTGCCGCAGCGCTCATAGCTTATCTGCCCCGCCTTACCGGACTTGCTTGGGGATACCTCGGTTTTTCATTCGCGGTGCTGTATCTGGGCAGCCTGTTTGATATTCCCGAATGGGTCGGCAAGCTGTCGCCCTTCGGGCATATTCCAGTGCTCCCTAAAGTCGAGGGGCTGGGCGCTACGGCAACTTATGAAATCAGCGCGGGCGAGCTTGCTACTTTGGTTGTAATGACTGTGCTGGCGGCGATATTGTCGGTGCTTGGGTTTATCGGGTACCGCAACAGGGACATGAAGTTTGATTAAGGGCAAAGCCTGTGGCGCGGGCTTTAGACGCAAAAACCCCTGCCGGATTTAATCCGGCGGGGGTTTTTATCTCCCGCTGAAAAAGGCGCTTGTTGTTATCGGTTTTACTGCTCTACTTCCTCGGCGCGCACAAAACAGAAGGTGCCGTCGCTGTTTTTTGAAAGCTCATAGCGCAATGATTGCTTGTGCGCGGTTTGAAGACCGTCGGCGAAATACTCTACCGTAACCAATACTTTACCGCCGTTTTCAGCCTCCCCGTATATCCGGCTGTTTATAGGCGGAAAACCAAAGCCGAGGTTCCTGTATAATTTTATATCCTTGTCATAGTATTTGGTATCCCTGCCGTCCAGAGAATCCAAACCAAAATACTGCTTTGCGCTGCGGTCTATTTCATCCTGTGTGAACAACGGCTCGGTTTCGCTATCGCTGAGTTTTGCCCTTTCGAGTTTAAACAAAACATACTGCAGCATAATCCTTTTGTTAATCTCGGCAGCGCTTTGGAAAGGTTGCGGATAAAATTTTATAAGCTCGTTGACCTGACTTGAGGCGGCGGGCAAAGGCTCTATGAATTTTTCCCTGTCGACAAAGGAAACCGCCTGCAGTATGGCGCTGTCATAATAGGTCCCGACCTCTAAAATCCGCTCGTTTTTCCCTTGCCTGAAAGGTTTGCAGCGCTCGCCGTCGATGTTGAAGGACACGCTGTAGACCGCATAATTAGTGAGCAGTTTTATCGGCTGATATTTCAACCCGGTGATTTTGCCGCCGCCCGACTCCAGTACTTCCCATTTCAGACCCTCTTTGTCATAATCCCTGAACGACAGTTGCTTGAGGGTTTTTACATCCTTTTTCTCAAACGCTTTAAGGAACTTTTGGGCAAGCGTTTTGGCGGCGTCAAAGGTATACGGCGCGATAAGCTCGCAGATGTCGTCATATGCGTCGTGGTCGGCGGTGTAGTAAACGGGGTTTTCCGAAATATGCTCAATAAACATTGTCAAATAAGTGGGTTTGCCGGGATTGGGCTTGTAAATCATCAATCCATAGTCATTCCCGGATATATGGATGTTTTCGGCATTCTTTAGATTATCGGGCTTTGTGTTTGCCCTGACCGGCTGCAGCCTGTCAAGTATTTTGTTGATGAGGCTTACAAATTCGGCTTTTTCTTCTGCCGGGTTTTTACCCGCAGGGTCTCCAAAATAGGTATCGCTGATTGGCAATTCAGGATTTAAGCTGTCGGCATCAGGATATGTAAACGACAAATAGGTTGTGGACTGCGCCTTTTTACGGACATCCGAAAGCAGTGCGTCCGTTTCTTTGGATGAACTGGTGCTTGAAGATGTTTTTTCTGAGTCTGAGCCGGTGCTTTCCGATGTAACCGATGATGTCTGGTCGTCGGTGCCGGTGTTGACAAAAGCATTGGGAATATACCGTATAAGCAGGATTGCGGCTGCCGCCGCGAACAGCACAATCAAAACGGCGGCAATAACATTCCGTTTCGCCCTGAAAAAACCTTTTTTGCCCTGCATAAAGATACCACCTTTCCGATATGGTTGCGGAAACCTTTTCCCTATCATATACCATGCCTGTCTTGTTGTACAACAACAATCCTGTAATTTATTGATTAAAATCCTGTAATTTATTGATTAAAAATGCTGTAATAATCGCAAAACCTCATACAAAGCAAAAACGGCGGCCTGTTCGGCACAGCCGCCGCTTTTTAGCCCGCAACCATCCGGTTAATCCGGCTTAAACACAAGTCGTGCGGGACGATTATGTAATCATAGTATTCTTATAAAGGGTACTTAAAAATCAAAAGAACTTTGCGCGGGCATGCTCTTTTACATCCTGACTTACACTGAACGGAATTCTGGTGGTGAACCCGTGTTTTGCGGCGACAATCATCTTTGTTGGCCACATAAATATATCCTGATTCCATCTCAATACGGTGTCGTTGTAGACTTCTCTCGCGGCAGTGATTTCCCTTTGCAAATAATTGTTCTGCTGCATCGCGTCGGAAATAGCGCGGTGGGACATCAGCTCTGGGTAATCCTCAAACGCCACTCTGATATCCCTTATTGCGGTATCCAGCGCACGGGCAAGCTGGTTGCGGTTTTCATCGCTATTGACTCCTGTCCCGCTGCGGTACTGGGCGACCGATTTCATCACATCCTTGTCAAGCTCGATTGCTTTTTCAACCAGGCCGACCACATTTTGAAGTACCTGCACCCTCTGTTCAAGATAGTTGTCAATCTGCGAGGCATTGTGCTGGATTTTCTGCTCCAAAGCCTTAAAATAATTCCGCGCGCCGATTTTCATTAACAGGAAAATCAAACCGGGAAGAATAAACGGGAACCACAGGAAAAACTCGAACAATACCGAGCCAAACCCCGTTTTCACCGGGATTTGTTTCTCGATAACATTGATATCCCTCCCTTGTGTGTTGACCGGCCCGGTCATTTCATCAATTACGTTAGCCATACTAATTCCCCCTTATAATTTAACCGGATTTTATAAAGTTTTCTCATGGTTTCAAATCAACCTAAACTGCCAAAAAACAAATCAATAAGAATACCGGTGCGCCGGCTTTCAGCCATTGATATACGCTGAAAACCCGCCCAGCCTGCAGATATTCTTCCGGTCAATCTTTTTATCCTTAATATCCTTCACTGCCTGCCTGACCTTTTCCGCATAGGAGAGTTCTTTAGCTTCGTCGAGCGCGCATATCTCAATATCGGTATGCTTATACACCGGAATGTATTCAATCCACTCCACCGGAACAAGGTGGATACACCCGTCGCCGCCCAGTTTTTTGACGTAATCCACCCTTTTTATAGTGCGGTAACCAAAAGCAGTTACCCTGACCGTATCGCACTTTCCTTCGCTGTGCAGAACAGTAGTCTTAAGAATATTCGACGTTTCGGATTTGGGATGGGCAAGCGGGTAATCGCTTATATTGTTTGCGACATATTCGTGCTCAAAGTAACAGGCGTAACTGTCGTACAAATCCCTGTATATGAATTCCCGCGGCTTTTGTTGCTGATAAATCGGAATTGCAAGGATTGGGGCAAAGGTAAAATAAAGGTGCTTGAAAAAATCGTTGTTGTAGCTTATGAACCTTTCCCTGATAACGTCAAAATCATAGCTGTAATAATAGACCGGCGTGATATTAAGTCTGAAGCGCTGCAGGTGCTGCGGATATATGTAGTTTATCATCCTGTGTTTATAAAAACTGATATCGTCCCCGAAACCTGTTTCCTTGTCCTTCATAAGCTGCAAAAGCTGTGTTTGCGCAAGCGGGGTAAACAATAACCTGAACTGCACCTCGTTATTCCTGTCAACCGCGCCAAAAAGCACCTCGAATTCGGTATTGCCCATCACGGTAAAGCCGCTGCCGGACATATTTCTATCGGCCTGTTTTTTAAGCTTTTTTTCTTTTTTGCTCACATGTTTTTCAATCTGTTTCTCGCTCATGTGCTCGGCGTCCGAGTCCCGCCTTGAAAAAATCAGGTCGGGCGCCGCCTCGTTGGCGTATACCAGATAGCTTTCTTCCCGATAGTACGGGCAGGGCTTCTGAACGCTGGCTGTGAGAACCTCGCTGTGATGCCTTGTAACAGGCTTGCCGTCCGAGTATTCGGTGGTGGTCCAGTGGATTACAATCGAGCCGGTATAGGTTTTTGTACCCATCTCGTGCACCAAATCGGTGCAGATAAAAAACGGGTTACCGTATATATCCCCCGATTGAACATAGAGCGCCGAGCGATTGTAATCCTGCGCCCGGCAGAACCCAAACCCTCTTTCCAGAAAGTCCAGCCGTTTGCTGCTGAACACTTTGTCAAGATTTATATATGGCAAAGTCTTATTAAAAAGCTCAGGGCTCATTCTGGCGGTGAACAGCTCGTTAAGCGGGCGCATTTGCTCCCACGCTTTCTCTGTCAGTTTTTCGGCAGTCCTTTCAAGCTGTTTTTTTGATTCGCTCAACTGTCTGGTTTTTGAGCTTATCCTTGCGAGAATGTAGATAAAAAGCCCCATAAAGGCGGCGCCGGCAATTACAACGAGTATCTCTAAAAGCTCCGGCTCGGCCTGAAACATTTGAAAAAGCTGGCCCAAAACCACAAGGGCTGATAGTATAATCATAATGATTAAGAGTGTTTTTACGGCATTTCTTTTTTTAATATGTCTGTTCAGCGCGTTTATACGGGCTACCGTTTCCCTTATTTCTTTGTTGGTTTCCCTGTTCTGCTCAATATCGATATTGGACAGCCTGACAAGGGAATCAAAATACTCGGTGGTGTTTTTATTGTGCAAATCCCAGTAATAATTCCTATACCAGCCCAAAAGGTCAAATAACCACTCGTTTTGTTTTATGACCCCCGCATCTTCCTTTGCCATAACCAAACCACCCCGGCTCTGACAGCGCATTCACTTAAACCATATTAACCACCATATAAAAAATATTACATGCCAGATTTTTTTGTCAGTTTTTTAAATAAAAACGTGTAAACCTTCTTTTTTATCCAAAAGTGTCAATAATCAACAACGCTTGTGCAGACAAAATGTTAACCGAAAATTTGAAATACTTGAAGCTAGTTTACAATTATGGTATAATCAAGCATCAGCTGTTGACAAAATTTGACAAGTAACACAAAAAATTAATTACCATAAAAAACTTGCCTTCTTTTTTCCAGAAAGGAGAATCAACAAATGAGGAGTTTAAGCAACGCAGCTATGCAGCTTTGGGCCAAGAAAGGCAAAAACGAACCGCTTTGGCTTCCGCTTTATATCCATATGCTGGACTCGGCAATGTTGGCGAAAAAGCTCTGGAACCACTGGCTTTCAGACGGTGCAAGGCGGATTTTGGAACAAGGCACCTCACCGCAAGGTTTATCTGAAGATTTATTCATGTTTTTAGCCGCGGCACATGATATTGGAAAAGCCATTCCTGCATTCCAGTCAAAACCCTCAGGCTGTCCGCCGCGCGATATAGACGAACTAATCAACGAAAGACTGTGCTATGCAGGGCTTTCATTGCCACCATATGAATGTTTTCCCCGACGCAATAATACGCCTCATGCGCTGGCAACCCAGTTTATACTTGAAGCAGAAGGTTGTCCCAAGGATATTACCGCGATATTAGGCGCACATCACGGAAAACCGTATGACAGCCACACTCTCACCCATCATAGTATCGATGGAGACTATAAGTATTATTACCTTAATAAAGAAGACAAGCCGTTTTGGACCGGACTATGGCGCGAACTCATTCAACTGGCTCTGGATATTTCGGGCTTTAAATCCTTATCCGACCTGCCAGTACCAAATCAAACGTCGCAAATAATTCTGAACGGCCTGCTCATTATGTGCGATTGGCTTGCCAGTAATCAGGGTATCTTCCCTTATTACAGAGCTGACGAACCCATAGATATGCCTTATGATGATAATAGAATTATTTTTGCATGGGATAGAATAAAATTCTTTGCCTCCCAATGGATACCGGAAAATGACTGGATGACCGAGAACTTCTTTAGAAAGAGATTTAGCTTCAACCCCAGAATAATGCAGTCCTCTCTGTTAGATACAGCCTCAGGCATTAATGAACCCGGAATCCTTGTTCTTGAAGCTCCGATGGGTATGGGCAAAACCGAAGCGGCATTGGCGGCGGCGGAAATTTTCGCCTATAAGACCGGCAGGACAGGCGTGTTCTTTGCCCTGCCGACGCAAGCCACTTCGGACGGGATTTTCCCGCGTATTCTCAATTGGGTCCGTGCCCTTGACAACGAGCTTCACTCTATCAGGCTGGCACACTCTAAGGACCAGTTTAACGAACAGTATCAGGCGCTCATGCAGTTGGCTGAGGGATATAATGCGGGGACAGACTCAGATTATACCGACAACGCAGTGGTTGTTGAATGGTTTAAAGGGCCAAAAAAGGCTTTGCTGGCCGATTTTGTTGTAGGAACAATCGACCAGTTGTTGTTGTCGGCGCTTAAGCACAAGCATGTTATGCTCCGCCATCTGGGGTTGGCGAATAAAGTAGTTATTATAGATGAATGTCATGCATACGACGCTTATATGAGCCAATACCTTAATGTTGCTTTGCGCTATCTGGGCGCTTACCGTGTTCCGGTTATTGTACTTTCGGCCACCTTGCCGATAAAAAAGCGGCGGATGCTTATTGAGGCATACATGAATGCTCGTGCGGAATGTCAAATTCAGAGCGACCCATTGGGGCTCGCCTCAGAGACAAGCAATCAACAGAGCATGACGCTATCAGAAGATATTTCGCTCTATCCTGTTGTTACCTGCGCCGACAATAAAGAGATAACCCAAATAAAAATTGCCACAGAAGGCGAGTCCCAGGTTGTACATATAGAATGTATTCCAGACCATGATATACACCTTCGCCTTGCGTCTTTACTTGATGGCGGAGGCTGCGCCGGCATAGTTGTCAATACTGTCGAACGGGCGCAGAGTTTTGCGCGGTTGTTACGAGAGCATTTTGGAAACGATGAAGTTATACTGTTGCATTCACGCTTTTTATCCCCTGACAGGGCGCAAAAAGAACGCGGGCTGTTAACCGAACTGGGAAAACCCAAGAATGAAGTAAAAAGGCCAAAACTGCGCATAGTAGTCGGCACTCAGGTTTTGGAGCAATCACTTGACATTGATTTTGATATACTGATTACCGATTTATGCCCGATGGATTTGCTTTTGCAAAGAATTGGGCGTCTTCACCGGCATAAGCAAAACATAAGGCCAAAAAAACTTAATACACCCCGCTGCCTTGTGCTGGGCGCCTTAGGCGACAGCTTTGAACCGGGAGCAAGACACATATACCGTGATTGCCTGCTGATGCGTACAAAAGCGCTTCTGCCCCCCGTAATTAATCTGCCGCAAGATATTCCGGTGCTTGTGAACAAAACATACGATACAAGCCATGTAATTATTGATACGCCCGAATATCGGCAGGCGGAAGAGGAATGGGATTTGTTTATCATGAATAAACAACGCAGCGCAGAAGCATATTGCATCTCTCCGCCTCAGCAAAGCGGGAGTATTATTAATTGGCTCAACACAGATGTAACGGATACGAAAGGGGAAGCCGCGGTCCGGGACGCCGCCGATTCTATTGAGGTGCATCTGCTTTGGCAGGACAGCGACGGCTGCCTGCGTTTTATGCCGTGGATTAATGATAGCGTCAGGCTGTCAAGGAGCACCGTCCCCGATGATGAAACTGCACGTATGATAGCCTGTCAGAGCGTAAGACTGCCGCCCGCGCTCTGCGCCGACTGGCAGATTATGAATACAATCCGGGAACTTGAGGAAATAAATCGCAGGATAATCCCGCTCTGGCAGGAATCTTTCTGGCTTAAGGGCAGTTTGTGCTTAATCCTGGACGAACACTTCTCGGCAAAACTATGCGGATACCTGTTGACCTATGACAGGTATGACGGTTTGATTATAATTAAGGAGGGATTACATGAGTGAACGGGAATTCTGTCTTTTATACCACCCCTGGATACTTGCAATGCGTCAAGACGGCAAAACCGAAGAGCTTTCGCTGTTAGAAACACTTAGCCGCGCACATGAACTGAAGGATTTGTCGGGAGAAGTGCCCGCGCAGGACGCCGCTCTGCTTCGCTTTCTGCTTTCAATTCTACACTCGGTTTTCGCACGGTACAGCCCGGAAGGAAGTTTTAGCGAAATCAGGGACACCAACGACGCGTTCAAAAGGTGGAGCGAGCTGTGGGAGAGAGGTTCGCTGCCAATGGATATCATTACCAGATATCTCAATAAATATGAAAACCGCTTTTACCTCTCCCCACCTGAAAAATCTTTTTTTCAAGTACCGAATTTGGGAAGAGGTACTTATTACACCTCGGCCAAACTCAACGGTGAGATTTCCGAGAGCAGGAACAAAATCAGGCTGTTTCCGCAACGCACCGGCCGACAAAAACAGCAGCTCAGTTATGCTGAAGCTGCACGATGGGTGTTCTTTATCAATGCGTTTGATGACAGCTCAGTAAAGCCTGCGACAAGAGGTCTCAAGGCATCCGGAAAAACCGAAAGCCCCGGAACAGGGTGGCTGGGCAAGCTTGGTCTGATAATGGCAAAAGGTCATAATCTGTTTGAAACTCTGCTGCTAAACCTTGTATTATTGCCTGACACTGGAGATTCACTTTGGGAAAAAGAACGACCTTCTTGGGAGTTTGAACGGCGCGTTGAAGAAAGGGTGCGTATCCCCATGCCGCGAAACCTTTCGGAGCTCTACACACTGCAATCCCGAAGGATAATGCTTGAGTTTAAGGATGATATGGTTACCGGCTACCGCATGTTGAGCGGAGACTTTTTTTTAAGTGAAAACGCTTTTACCGAGCAGATGACTGTATGGAAATCCACGGGAAAAAAAGGAGGTGTAAAGATATATACTCCAAGGCGGCACGACCCTTCCCGCCAGTTATGGCGCGACTTCAAGGTCCTTTTCGCGCAAAGTGAAAATAGTGGACACCGCCCGGGAATTCTTTCCTGGCTGTCGCGGCTAAAAGAAAAGGATTTAATCAAGAGCTCCCATTTTTGTTTTCACATAATGTCGGTCAAATATGGCAGCAATGGCAGCAAGAACCCATCAACAATTGACGACATGTTCAGCGACACACTGACTTTTAACTCAAATCTGATTAAAAAGGCGCATGAACACTGGGTGCGGCGGATTATTGAGGAAATCGATACCACCGAAAAACTGGTACGGCAAACCGCCGATCTGGCCCGGGACATTGCCAAAGCGTCCGGTGATAAAAGCGGTAATACAGCAGAGAATCTTACAAAAGACCAATGCTATTATCAGCTTGACCTTCCGTTCAGGGCACGGCTTGAAATGATTGACCCCGACCGGGATGACCTCGACAGCACATGCGACGAATGGTTTTTGACCGCGCAGCGCATTGTCCGCAGGATTGGCGACGAACTCGTCAAAAAAGCTGGCTCAAAGGCTTTTGTCGGGCGTGTAGTTGTAGATAATGAAAAAAAGTATCGCTATAATACTGCGCCCGAGGCATATAATCATTTTCTGTATAAAACATCATCGCGCGAAGCGCTCTGAAAGGAGGTAAAAATATGATTGAAGAGGCGAAGATGGCAGGCTCATATGTAAAATGGCAAATCACGCGGCTTTGCGAATCCCAAAACGAGTCCGCAGTGCGGGCAGAACTGGCAAAACTGCGCAGGGGTATCGGGAAATCTCCGGGGAGTATGCCCGAACTCTGGGATATGACGCTCGCCCAACTGCCCGAAGCTCTTTCTGGCAAAGGAGACACTCCCTCACGCGGCGAATGGGCTGTATATATCCCGCTGACCTTATACGCTCTGCATCAGCAGGGCAAGGACATTAAAACCCAATGTATGCACAAAGACGGTGTTTCTCTTGGTGCAGCCGCAGGTTCGCTTGTTGACAGCGATGATGATATGACACGCATAAAACGCCGATTTGACGCTGCGGCGACTTCGTACAGCCTTGATGAATTCGTCCACCACTTGCGCGGCCTTGTGCAGCTGCTAAAAGCGGAAGACAAACCTCTTGACTATTCAGCACTGGCTGAGGATATTTACCGCTTCCAATCTGCGTATCAGAGAGACAGCATAAGGCTTTCCTGGGGCAGGGATTTTTACCGGCAACTCAGGAATTCAGACAACAAAACTCAAACCGATTGACAATCGAAAACAAAAAATAATATTATGAAAGGTGATTGTGATTATTATGAAAAACAGGCTTTTTGTTGACATTCATGTTCTGCAGACCGTTCCGCCAAGTTGCGTAAACCGCGACGATACCGGTAGCCCTAAAGTTGCCGTATACGGTGGAGTAACACGGGCAAGGGTTTCCTCGCAATGCTGGAAAAGAGCCATGAGACTGATGTTTAAAGAATTGTATCCGCAGGAGCAACTGGCATGCCGAACCAAGAGAATTGTAGACATGGTTGCAGATGAAATTCGTCGCTTTAGGCCCGATGCCGATGCCGAGAAAAGGGCTATAAAAGTTCTGACAACTGCCGGTCTGAAAATTAAGGAGAAAGGAAAAAAAACGGATGCGCTGTTCTTTATGAGCGTGGCGCAGGCAAAGGCGCTTGCCCGATTGGCTTTGGAAGAACCAGATACAGTTACTAAACAAGCCGCCTTACAGGCGCTCAATGAATATCCCGGCGTTGACATAGCTCTATTCGGCCGAATGGTGGCAAACAAACATTCGCTTAACACCGACGCCTGCGCGCAGGTGGCGCATAGTATTTCCACACACAGAGTATCAAACGAATATGATTATTTCACAGCGGTCGACGACCTCTCGCCCGAGGATAATAAAGGCGCCGCACATATCGATACCGTAGAGTACAACTCTTCAACCCTGTACCGTTACGCAACTATTGCCGTCCATGCTCTAAATGAACACCTCGGAAACGATACTGCAAAAGCTGTCAAAAACTTTGTTTACGCCTTTGTCTGCTCAATGCCCAGCGGAAAACAGAATACATTCGCCAACCGCACTCTGCCTGACGCCGTAATGGTTACGTTAAGAAGTAACCAGCCTGTAAATCTTGTCGGCGCATTTGAACAGGCTGTGCCCCCAAGTGAGAGAGGCTATGTGATGGAATCCGCCAGAAGGCTTGCGGCGCATGCAAAAAGCGTCTATGAAAACTTCGCCGGATACCCGTCGCTTTCCCTCACAGTTGGCCGGCCATTTTCCGATACCGGCATGGGGGAAGCGGTTTCGCTGGATAAGCTGCTGCAGGTGCTGGAAGAAAAACTCGAATCCGAGTTAAAAGGGGTAAGTATATGAGCACCCTGCTTCTCCGGTTAGCCGCGCCGATGCAGTCATGGGGCGCTGACTCAAAATTTAACTGGCGCCGAACCGAGCGCGCCCCGACAAAAAGCGGCGTTGTCGGCCTTATTGCAGCAGCTCTCGGACGCAGGCGCAACGAAAGCATTGAGGATTTGCAGGCTCTCCGTTTCGGGGTGCGGGCTGACAAAGAAGGTAAACTGTTACGCGATTATCATATCGCGAAAAATCCAGAAGACCCCAAAAAAACATATGTTACCTACCGATATTATCTATCCGATGCTGTTTTTTTGGTGGGGCTTGAGGGAAACCTTGAGCTTTTGCGCCAGATTGAATACGCGCTGAACAACCCTGTTTTTCCTCTGTATTTGGGCAGGCGCTCGTGCCCGCCCTATGGCAGATTATGTCTTGGAATTAGAGTTGACAAGCCACTTGAGCAGGCTCTCAAAGAGGAACGCCTGCAGACATCGGCGCTCACAAAGCACGGCCATTCCGAAACATCTCTTCGTATTATCCTTGACGCCGATAACAGCCACCCGTCTTTTTATCTGCTCCGGGATATGCCTATTTCTTTTGACCAGAGCCACCGGCGGTTTGGTTTCCGTCGGGTATATGAAACCACCTTGCCCGCTGTCGCGGGAGACAGCAACCCTGCGGCATCAGTACCCACAGAACATGATGCCATGTCTGAATTGGAGGGATAGATATGTATCTTTCGCGAATACGTCTTAATGAAAACCGAAGGGAGACAATGCGCGCCCTTTCATTCCCTCAAATTCTGCACGGCGCAATCGAAAAGGCTTTTCGCGGCGAAAGACGACGAAATCTATGGCGTATTGATTATCTCAACGGCAATTGTTACCTTTTAATATTAAGCCCGCAGCCACCCGACCTCACGCATATTGCCGAGCAGTTTGGATACCCTTCGGCCGAGCCTTTGTGGGAGACAGAAAATTACAACAAATTGCTGGAAACACTGAAGACGGGACAAAAATGGCGTTTTCGCCTATGCGCTAATCCTGTCCGCAGTAGTCCTGTTGATGGCGAACGAGGAAAAGTTCACGCTCACGTTACCCCGCAGCAACAAAAACAGTGGCTTATATCCAGAGCAAATAAATATGGTTTCAGCCTTAATGAGAACTCGTTTGACATCGTTGAAAACAGATGGAAAATTTTTAGTAAGAAAGCCGGAAACAAGGTAACGATACGCACAGCGGTGTTTGAAGGTATCCTTATGATTACAGATGTCGAAAAACTAAAGCATGCACTGGTATGTGGTATCGGGCGGGCAAAAGCATACGGGTGCGGTTTACTGACCCTTGCCCGTATGTGAGGTGATTGTTTTTGGCAAATGTCCCCGGAATTAAAAAAGCGGATTTACAGGCGTTGCCGCAAATTAAAGACAGAATAACCTTCCTTTATCTGGAGCATTGCAGGATAAACCGGCAGGATGCTGCGGTTACTATAACCGATATACGCGGAACGGTACATGTTCCGGCTGCATCAATCAGCGTTTTGCTGCTTGGCCCCGGAACCAATATATCACACAGGGCTATTGAACTGATAGGCAATTCAGGAACAAGCATAGTATGGGCAGGCGAACATGGTGTGCGGTACTACGCTCATGGACGACCAGCTACACATTCGGCGCGTCTGTTGATACGCCAGGCCAGCCTTGTTTCCAATGTTCGCACAAGAATAAGTGTTGCCCGAAAAATGTACCAGATGCGTTTTCCGAACGAAAATGTGGATAACATGACTATGCAGCAGCTCCGCGGGAAGGAAGGGGCGCGCGTCAGGGCTATTTATCGCAAAGCCTCGCATGACACTGGTGTCCCATGGAGCGGCCGGGAATATAACCCAGACAACTATGAAGCTGGAGACACTATAAACAAAGCTCTTTCGGCCGCTCATGCCTGTCTTTACGGTGTGGTACATGCTGCCATAGCAGCACTCGGTTGCTCACCAGGTCTCGGTTTCATACATACTGGCCATGAATGCTCTTTTGTTTATGATATTGCTGACTTATATAAATCTGATTTTTCTATACCAGTAGCCTTTGAGGTCGCGGCCGAAAATCCGCCGGATGTAGGCTCGGTCACGCGAAGGAAAATGCGTGAAAAGTTTTCCGACGGAAATATCCTTGAACAAGCAGTGCGCGACATCCGCTTACTATTATTAGGTGATGAGGCCGAGAAGCAGGAACCTGAAGTAAACGTGCTGTATTTGTGGGATAACATTCAAGGATTAGTGGCAAATGCCGTTTCATATGGAAAGGAATTGGATGAGGATAGGGAATATACTCTTAAAGAGGGATATGGAAAACTGGTGGTGAAATAAACATGCTTGTGATTACTCTAACAAATTGTCCACCAAGTCTGCGCGGTGATTTAACCGGGTGGCTGTTTGAAATCAACACCGGTATTTATGTGGGCAATGTCAGTGCGCGTGTTCGCGATGAGCTTTGGAAGAGGATTTGCAATAATATCAAAAACGGTAATGCAACAATGGTATATAGTGCCGCCAATGAGCAGCGCCTGGATTTTAGGGTTCACAACACAACCTGGCAGCCGATTGATTTCGACGGCTTAAAGCTTATGCTGCGCCCCAGTGCAACACAACAAAAAGAGAACATTCAACTGCGTCAGGGATTTAGTAAGGCCGCAAAAACACAGATTATCAAACGAGTATCAAAGACAAAAAAGAAAAACAACACCCATCTTGGCAAATATATCGTTCTGGATATCGAAACAACAGGGCTTTCAATAACAGAAGATGAAATTATTGAAATTGGGGCTTTGCGTGTTGAAAACACAAGAATACTTGATAGCTTCAATGCGTATATTCGTTCCGATAAACCTGTTCCGGCCGAAATACAAAAACTAACAGGAATATCCGATGAAATTCTCAATGAAAAGGGACGCAAAATATGTGATGCTCTTCCTGAATTTCTTTCATTTGTGGGGGATTTGCCGGTTGTTTCACATAATCCGAGTTTCGATTATGGTTTTTTGCGCAAATATTGCGAACGTTTAGGCCTGCCCTTATTTTCAAACCGATGTATTGACACAATAGCTCTTGCCCGACGCCGGATACATGATGTAAGCAATTATAAATTAACCACACTTGCAGACTATTTTGGAATCTCAACTGAATCCGCACATAACTGCATAGCTGATTGCATAATGACAAAATCAATCTATGAGAAACTCATTAAATTAGACTAAATTCAGGTTGTTAAACCCAGTATTTTCAACGCTTTCTTTAGTGTGTTCCCCGCATACGCGGGGGTGTTCCTTTATTATAACACATCAGATAGCTGTTTGTCAAGTGTTCCCCGCATACGCGGGGGTGTTCCTTTGTACTGCATTTATAGGGCCTGACAAATTACGTGTTCCCCGCATACGCGGGGGTGTTCCCTTAAGAGGAGATTTAATGTATATATTAAACTAGTGTTCCCCGCATACGCGGGGGTGTTCCTTTCTTGCTTACGGTGTTTTGCTGAAAAATCCCGTGTTCCCCGCATACGCGGGGGTGTTCCCAGGAATGAATATGATTGGATTCAGGGCAGAATGTGTTCCCCGCATACGCGGGGGTGTTCCTTTTCGCCAATAATAGATCCTATTAAAAGTAAGGTGTTCCCCGCATACGCGGGGGTGTTCCGCCTTGTTGCGACTGGTGTTAGGGCTTGTCCACGTGTTCCCCGCATACGCGGGGGTGTTCCTACATAGCAGGGTATTCAGGCCATCCTCTGGCAGTGTTCCCCGCATACGCGGGGGTGTTCCCATAATTAGACAACCACTCACCCGAAGGCACAAGTGTTCCCCGCATACGCGGGGGTGTTCCTTATGCAACTGCTTAACAGCAGGCACTTTCTCAGTGTTCCCCGCATACGCGGGGGTGTTCCCGTACCAGAAAATTTTTCCCATACACTAATAGCGTGTTCCCCGCATACGCGGGGGTGTTCCTTAGCTTATTTACTTGCAATATACCGAAATAATGTGTTCCCCGCATACGCGGGGGTGTTCCCTTCCGGTGTAACGCTTTCACGCAGAGCGAGAAGTGTTCCCCGCATACGCGGGGGTGTTCCTAACTATTGGAACAGCCAATTAAAAGGCGGTACGTGTTCCCCGCATACGCGGGGGTGTTCCCAATTCTTGCATTATACTTCACCCCCTATTATTGTGTTCCCCGCATACGCGGGGGTGTTCCCACCTCAAACAGCTTTGGCGAGTTCGGATTCGGGTGTTCCCCGCATACGCGGGGGTGTTCCTGATTGACAGATACCACAAAGCGTGGACGTGGGGTGTTCCCCGCATACGCGGGGGTGTTCCCAGGTTCTGTCAGGGATTGCGCAGACGGCAAGGGTGTTCCCCGCATACGCGGGGGTGTTCCTATCGGCATATTGGGTTTTTTTGTTCGTTGGTCGTGTTCCCCGCATACGCGGGGGTGTTCCCCAAAACCTTATAGGTCGTCAATCGAGTACAGGGTGTTCCCCGCATACGCGGGGGTGTTCCTATTCTGCCATCGCCCTGTCCATCCACTCTTCGGTGTTCCCCGCATACGCGGGGGTGTTCCTCCTGCTTTTAGCCTGTATTCGCGAATGACTTCGTGTTCCCCGCATACGCGGGGGTGTTCCCTGCTGGTATTATAGCAATATTTATTGCTCTTGGTGTTCCCCGCATACGCGGGGGTGTTCCTTTGCACCTGATGAAATAGCACTCTCACCACATGTGTTCCCCGCATACGCGGGGGTGTTCCTCCTTCGTCCTCGTAAAATTCTTCGTCCTCGTGGTGTTCCCCGCATACGCGGGGGTGTTCCGCACACTAGCACAGCTGGCTAAAGGAACCGTAGGTGTTCCCCGCATACGCGGGGGTGTTCCCTGCTATCATGCGATATGCTCTTTCTGCTTTTAGTGTTCCCCGCATACGCGGGGGTGTTCCCTCAATCTTTTCTTTTAATGCCCTAATTCCTTGGTGTTCCCCGCATACGCGGGGGTGTTCCTACTTGCAGACAAATTCTGCCGTTCCTCGCCACGTGTTCCCCGCATACGCGGGGGTGTTCCTCATTCATTGTTTTATGTTACACATTTTCGCCAGTGTTCCCCGCATACGCGGGGGTGTTCCCGATGACATTAATAAAGCTTGCGTATCATCTGGGTGTTCCCCGCATACGCGGGGGTGTTCCCATTGTGGATAATGTCAATAGACAGACGCGTTAGTGTTCCCCGCATACGCGGGGGTGTTCCCAGACCTTGAAAGGTTTCATAAGGATTTAACGCGTGTTCCCCGCATACGCGGGGGTGTTCCGTTTAAATCCGGTTTAGGCACTCGCGGATTGTAGTGTTCCCCGCATACGCGGGGGTGTTCCGTTTCGGCTGATGCTTCGGCTGAAGGGGATGCTGTGTTCCCCGCATACGCGGGGGTGTTCCCATTGTGAATAATATCAATAGACAGGCGCGTTAGTGTTCCCCGCATACGCGGGGGTGTTCCCGTGAGCAGACAGAATTTGGTGGGAAAAAGCTAGTGTTCCCCGCATACGCGGGGGTGTTCCTACTGCGTTGTCGCTGGTATCGTACCTGTCAAGGTGTTCCCCGCATACGCGGGGGTGTTCCTAAACCGCGCCCTTGGAATTGTCCTCGCCGTTAGTGTTCCCCGCATACGCGGGGGTGTTCCTAAAATAATCCCCTTCCGCGTCGCAAGCA
>Ga0208693_1001044_pt1 | contig 20671 bp, 30 predicted proteins | sample AD_UKC071_MetaG_FD_184438 | JGI IMG/M metagenome (GOLD analysis project Ga0208693, IMG submission 184438) | Active sludge microbial communities of municipal wastewater-treating anaerobic digesters from USA - AD_UKC071_MetaG (SPAdes) (version 2) | ecosystem: Engineered > Bioreactor > Anaerobic >... | reverse complement strand
GTGCTGAAGCAACTCATCCATGGTCAGCCGGTGTAGATACTTGAGGCAGGTGGTATGAGAGGGCAGTCCGGTATGCTCTCTGCAAAACCCCGAGATCGAGTTGCGTTCACATGCCATCGCAACAGTTGCTTGCACGATGGTGTCGGTCGCTACCCGTGGCGAGGTCGGGAACTGAACGTGCGATTTGACGATCTGGCAGATGCGATCGAGAGGGTGGGTTTCCCCCTTCTGGTTTAAGGGCAATTTGGCCTCGTTTTTCGAAACGGATGCCATGTTGGAGGTTTTTTGGGGCATATAAACCTGCCGGGGCGCGGAAGGTACGTCGCGAAAAAAATGCCGTATAGAGGGTTCTGGTGGGGCAAGCGCGCAGACTGGAACCTGAATCGCAGGTGGTGTGAAATTTGGCAAAAGTACTTAACTTTCAGGAGCGAAGGGGACGGGGGGAACTGAAAATTGGGCGTATTTTTAATCTACTGGATAAAAGAAGCGGAAAAAGGGATTAGCCCCTCCATAGTGACCATATCTCCAAAAGGAAGTGGGCTCGTCGAGATTCAAACTCGAGACCTCCGCCGTGTGAAGGCGACGTCATGACCGAGTCGGTTTCTGAAATGGGCGAAGGAGAAGCCGTTGATGATTTTTCAAGAACCTCGCGCACACCATATGATGGGAATAATGGTGGGTTAACTGAAGCATCAGGTTTCAGGACCTTTAACGATCTTTACGAAACGCACCGGGACGGGTTTATCCGATGGTTCGATCGCCGAATCGAGAAGGGGGACCTCACCTCGAGGACGAAAGATAGCTACCTTTCGGCCGTCGATAGGTTCTTGATCACCGAAGCGGAAGATGATATCCTAGAGCCTTCTGACTTCCAGGATATGGGACAGGATAAGCACACTCGAGGAGTTCGGAACTTCCTAAACTATCTTGAGGAGAAAAAGGTCAAAAACCCGTTGGGATACCCTCTCGATGAATGGAGGAAGAACGTTAAGATCCGGCCCTCTGGAATTGTAGAAATATACCCATCCGATAGGGAGATCATAGAAGCGTATAACGCATGTCCCTCGGAGCACAAAACTATGTTTAAGGCTCTGGTGTACTCTGGGAGTAGGTTCTCTCAGTTATACGCCGCCCTTCAGAACTTCAACCCTGCAGAGGTCACCATAGCCGGTGATACCGCCCATATTTCTTCGGTAGCCCTTTCTTCAGGTACGAAGCGATCCTTCCGAATGTTCTTCCCGGCCGCCTTCATTCCAGAACTTGAAAGGATCACCCTTCAGAGTGGGGACGTCATCAAGAAGGGAATCATGCACGGCAGGGTATCAGCAAAAACGATCAGGAAATGGAATTACAACTTTATGATCATCGATCATGAGGTTGATACAGCCGCCGCCGATTTTATGCAGGGACGAGCCCCGGATAGCGTAGGAACAGCAAACTATCTGAATAAGACCAAACTTGCGATTAAAGAATATCAGAAAGTAGTTGAGCACTTCCCGATCCCCCCGGAGGCCGGAGATACGATCCCGCTCCCTGCAGGATCCCAGCCCCCGCCGAAACCCACGACGAAGAAACCGAAGCCAGCCCCGAAGAAAGGAGGGGTCCCCCGGAAACCCATAGACTATGCTAAGGTTAAAGCGATGCTAAAGGCCGGGAAACTACACCGGGAGATTATCGCTGAAACCGGCATAAACAAAACCCGATTATCGGAGTATGTGGAAAAGCACCCTGAATTTAAGCGGAAATAACTCCCCCTTTTTCCCGAGGATGAATCACCCCAGCCCTATTGAGATCGGCCGGTATACGCAATCTACAGAGCCATTTATTCTATGATATTTGAGAGAAAAGAGGATTTAGAAGGTAAGAGGCCGTTCAAGGTCTTGCCACGCCGCCCGCCGACGCCGGGATAATTGAGGTAACACCAAGATATAATCCTCTTGTATAGCCGTATCCTGTTCCTTATAGTTTGCAACCGTCAACGCGACAGAATACAGCCCGGGATTCTCATAAGTGTGGGTAGGATGTTGTACGTCCGAGGTATCCCCATCCCCGAACTCCCATAACCACGCCTCCACATAGGATGATAAATCTGTAAACTCTACAGTGAGAGGAGCAAACCCCACCCGGGGAGAAGCGCTAAATGCAGCGGTAGGAAGAGGGATACTGTACCAGAGGTCAATGAACTCAATTTCTCTGATTTTCGCCCGCGCACTTGACATTGCGGCGGATGTTCCGGTCCCCTCCGCGAATAAGGCATAATCCCAGTCCGCATATTCAGGCAGCCGGAAGAGAAGCATCTCTCTAGCGCAATCGCCGTGCTGATTACCGAACGATTGAACGATAGCCATTTCACCGGTATCAGGATCAACGTATCCCCACCCGATTACCCCGGTAGCCTGCACCGGAGAACCCCAAACGTTAGCATAGAGTTTTACATAGCCGTCAATACCGGTAGGAGTACCATCATCAAAAAACCGTAAACGAGCCATCACCCCGAATTGTGCTCGACCGTTGACAAACGACACTGTAGCGCCGTATGCCGTCCCGGTATTACCGTCAAGGACTTTAGAGCAGTCCGAGGTATCCCAGTTTACCTCCATCATATTACCCCAGTACCCGCACCCGTACGATACGCCTATCTGCCCCATCCTCGCTTACCTCACCCTCACGGTTTACTCAGGAGATTCAGCATACAGAACCTTACCGACCACCTGCACGCCAGCCGCGACGTCAATATAGGCCCTATCCTTGTATTCCGCTATCCGCGGTTCTCTAGGTGTCCACAACCAGTTATATAGCCCGTTATCGTCATCAGCAACCAGTGCATAGGGAAACACCGGATTAGGTACATCCATACCGTGAGCGACCATCTGCGAGACGGTCATATCCAGGATACTTATTCCCCGCCCATCGAGCAGACACCGCACCGCATAGTTACCAGCCCCTAACTCTAGGTATACCCCGTAAATGTAGCCCTGTTTAGAAGCCCGCTCCCAGATACGAGTATTTCCCGCATCTGTCTGTACGGAAAACTCATCGAGATGGAGCGTATACGCTTCATCATATGTGGCAAATCCGAATTCAGCCATTACGCACCGCCTCCTTTAGCGCTCTTCTTACCCTCTTTCGTCAGAAGGGAGAAGAGCAGGACCACGACCACAACCACCGCGACGAGCAGCACCAGCCGCTTCACTTCTTCCTTCTGTTCCTCTACAGGGATAGAAGCAGGAGGACCACCACCCCCGCCCGCCCCTAACCCCGTAATCGTGCCGTAATACCGCATTCCCTCATCACTCTCTCATCAGGTTTACCTCTGATGGGAAAATTAAGCGTTTTATGCCTATATTTCCCCGGCATGGTCACAGTAACCGTTCTTTTCTTCACGGTTCATCACCTACCGCCGGTTTTCGGCCCGTTCTATGCCAAGGACAGGTAGCAAGTTCAATTTCCAGCCCGTTCACCATCCCGTAGATTTTGAACAGAAGGGCATACTGCCCGCCGATGGCGAGAAACAGGCCAACCAGCCCGACAACATCAGGAGACAACATCATCAGGCCGCCTCCGTGATGTTCCAGAACGCGCCTATCGCCTTATTCTTGAACAATTCCGCCAGTAAAATAGCCGCCGCTATCCCGCCAGCCAGGAGGAGGAAGCGAAGAATGTTTTTAGGCATCTTCCCACCTCACCCCGCCGCCTTGACCATCGTATAGAGTTTTACCGCCCCATACCCTAGCAGGAGCAGGACCGCGACACTAATCAGGGTTCTCAGAGCACCGCCGTCTTTCTCTTCATCTTTCGGCATCACCGTATCTTTGACCTGTCCAACGCCCCCTGAAATCCCCATCCCGGCAAAATAGCCGCCCGCACCGACACCTAGACCCAGCCCCGCCGGATACGCCGCAAACCGCGCCATCTTACCCAGGGATGTACCGGCCTCCTGCACGGCCTTTGACTGTTTCCCCGCCTTAGCCGCCGCCGACGCCGCATCCCGGGTTGATTTTGCCGCACCTTCGAGCACGCCCCCTAATTTCCCGAACGCCGCACCTTTTGACATATCTTACCCCTCACTTCTTCTTTGCAGCCTTCTTCTTACCTTTTTTCGGCGCCATTAGCCCGCTACCGCCTTCTTTGCGCTTTTTGTCGCGCCGCTAACCTTCTTTTTCGCACCGCTCACCATCTTCTTCCCCCGTTTCGACCGGAGGAGCAGCACCGCCACCACGACCGCCCCGATCAGAGCAGGGATCGTCAACCCCCGCTTCCGGATCTCATGGAAGAGCCCGCCGACCACCGGCACCTCTTCAGCCGCACCGAAAAGGCCCTGTCCGTAATCCTCCAGCCCGAGGAAGTCCGGATATCCAGGAGGATAGTTGCCGTCTTCGTCCGTGTAGCCCCCGTATTCGTCCGGATACTGGTAATCACCCCACGGGATACCGTCCGGGAACTGGAAATCCTCTCCCAGCATCGGCCAATCCGGGGGGAGGGACCACCAGGGGTCTTCACCGCTCTCCGGATGTGTCAGGTTGTAGGGTAACCAATCATCATCGCCGAATAGGTCCCCGTCCGCGCCCTGTCCCTCGAGGAGATCCAGCAACCACTGTGGCAGCTCCTCCTCCTCCTCTTCCGGACCAGGAGCAGGACCGCCTAGCGCCCCCATCATCGTAAGCCCGATTGCCCCCCCTCCAACTCCAAGACCCACCAGGCCGGTAGCCTTTGCGCCTTTTCCGAGCGTCTTACTAACCTTGCTCCAACGTGATTCAGCCTTCACCGCCGCCTCTGCAAGATCTCCACCCGCTCCCAGGCCCTTAGTGGCCCCTGTTGGAACGCTCTTACTCTTAGGAGCCTTGAGGTTCGAGGCCATTTTGCTGATCTGCTGTGCTGCCTTAGCCTGCTGTTTCTGCGTAGCCTCCTGAAACTTCGCAAACTGTTTCGTGTAGTTCTGCCGTGCCTGCTGTATGATCTTACTCTGCTGAGTCACCTTAGCCTGCTGTGCTGCCTTAGCCGTGCTCGAAGTCTTCCCGGCCCCCGTCAGCGCCCCCACTGCCTTTGTTACCACTTTACTTTTCGCCACTTCGCCACCTACCTTTGTTGATTCTGCAATTTTCGCCGCTTTTGCCAGTTTCGCCGCCTTCAGCGCCCGCCCGGCCGCATAGGACGCCCCGAGCGTAAACGGAGCCGCCGCAAGCGTTACCGCGTCTACTGCCGCCCAGAGCGCAAGTTCTGAGTCAATCTCATCTCCCCGGCCCGTCGTCCACTTGTTTACCGCATCGGTCAGGTCCATGGGGAGGAGGACATCAGCCGCAGCCGTTCCCGCGAACTGCAGACCGCCCCGGGGAACGTTCCCAGCCCCAATGTGAGAGATACTATCCTCGTAGGACTTATCCCGGGCATCGATGATCGTATCAATGATGTTCCCGCCCCCGGTCCCGGACCGCGCCGGTTTCGGAAGTTCCACCTTCGGAAGTGTCGGAAGGGTCACTTTCGGAAGTTCCGGGAGGGAGATCTTCGGCAGGTCAATCTTCGGCAGCCCCCCCTGTGTCACCGCACCGGCGACCGCTGCACCAGCCGCCGCCGGGAGTGATACAATGGGATGTATCGCCCCAGCACCGGGAAGTTTAGGCATCTCCACTTTAGGGAGTTGCACCTTCGGTAACTGTACCTTCGGTAACTCTACCTTCGGAACGCTAATCTTAGGTAGCGAGATTTTAGGGAGGGAGAGACCCCCGCCACCACCACCCCCGCCCCTAGAGAAACTTGGCAGCGACGGCGTAGGAATAGAGATTTTCGGAACCTCTATCTTCGGGATAGAGACCTTAGGCAGCGATGGAAGCGACGGAGTAGGGATACTAATCCCAAAAAAGTTGAGCGCCATCGCTACCCTTCACACTTACCGGGTAAGCTCCAGCTGTGCCCGCTCAGCCTGATCGAAAACCGCCGGAGTAACCACGTGTTCAAGGCAGATATACCGCAGAGTAGCCGCGTTAGCGGTTTTTACCGCAACCTGCCAATCCCCTTTGGTAAACCGCCAGCCCCGGAGACCATACCCGTCCGTAGTCACATCCCGGGCATAATCCAGCCGCGCCACGCCCGCCGGAGGAGCGCCCCCGATATCATAGGTAGCCCCGTTTTGCGCCCGGAGGATAGGCCAATCGACATGCAGCACCTCACGCCGGTCAGGAGCCGTGTTGATCAGGCCGATCTTACCAGGGTCCGCCCCGCCGATCTTCCCGTCAGCCCCGATGAAGCACATGATAGCCGCCCGATGGAGCGACCCCGTCGGGAGATCAAGCGCCGACTGCAGATCCGTACTCTCATTCACTTTCGAGGAGAGAGCGTAAACCTTTGGTTCAGCGCAGAATTCAAGATTTGGCCCATAATTCGCCACCATTTCTTCAGGAGTTACAACGTTCTCCACGATGGAGACCTCTCCCAGGAGCGCCGCAAGCGATACGTCAGTACCAATCGCCGTATCGAGGATTACCTTCATTTCGAGGTTATCCTTTGCGACGGCCAAAATGTCGCCCTCATCCAGCCGGATAGTGTACGTGAAATCCTTTGATCCATTAGCCCCGACGATAACCGCGCCCGCGAGATCGGGAGCGAACCCATCAGGACAGTTGTAGACGTTGAGCAGCACCGCATCACGAGCCGAAAGCGCATAGTGCACCGTCGAACCGTCACTTACGACCCGTATCTCTTGTATCCCCTTCAGAACGTCTTCATTCGTCCCGGTCCACTCAGCCGCCCCGCCGTTAGCGACCGTGAGCGTAAACCGGATGAAAATCTCATCGATGATCGCATCCCGGGGAATGTCAATCCGCGTCTTCTGAAGCGATATGTCATCGTTTAGAGTCCTTATCTTCGAGTACATCCGTTACCCCTCACCCACTCTTACCGGTGAAAAACGACGCAAAAATCGCCACGACGAACGCACCGACCATCATAGGCAAGCCGACAGTCATCAGAGACTTTTTAGCCGCACTGATACCAGTTCCCACATTAAAAGCCATGTTTCATACCTCCTCAGTAATCTGTTTCGTTAGTTTTTCTCTTCTCCAAAAATCGCCGTACTCGCCCGCGCCGCTACCGTATACGAGAGGTATACGAACGGTACCGCGAACACTACCATAGCCGCCGTTAGGACGTCCATACAATCCGATATTCAGAATACAGCCACAAAAAGAGGTAGCAACAAAAAGAAATTTAGGGCCGGGAATACCGGTAATACGCTGTTATGAGGTGCGCGACCACCGCATCTATGGAGAGTTTTTTATCCCCGTCTGCCTGCAATCTATCCCTGATATTCTCAAGCCGCCTTAGAGTCTCCATCTTCAGGGAGACCCGCCACCAGCCCTTAGCCTTAGCCATCAGGACCGCCCCTGGATAACATACCGCCGCCCGTCCATATCGTAAACCCACACCTCACCGCCCTTAGGTATCCTCACGTTATACGGTTCTCCCCTAATCCGTCGCTCTGCAGCCCTCTTTGTCAGGAAACGACGAGAAGAGAAGGTCTTTACCTGTATTCTTCGTGTTTTTCCGCCTTTTTTCGCTACGACATCAGCGAATCCGGCCGACCCGGGAGAGATAGATACCGAATACCCAGCCCGCCGGAGAGCAGCCGCCGCCCGCCGCTCTCCAGCCCGCCCCCGCTCGTAATTCTTCCCGTAGTTCCTACGCCCCCGTACTGTTGTTTGCGCCCGCGTTGCAGCCATTTTCCTCTATTATCCATAATGCTTTGTTTTCCTATTTACATGACTCGCAGGAATTATCTGATATTCCCCGGTGATGTGTCGGTACTCTAAAACGTCGTATCTATCGAGTTTCCGGTTAATCTCCCCAAAATTCGGGATTAATTGTTCGATATACCTGACATCTTGAGGTATCAAGAATTTGAGCAGGTAGGTATACCGACATTGAGACCATAGCAGTTTCGGAAAATCCGCAATGCGTTGAGTTACCATCCAGAGCGATATTTTCCGGCCCCGGCCCTCACGCGCGACCAATTCGAGGACGGGAGAGGGTGCGTAAGCGTTCTTGTTGTAGTTGTGCGCCTCCTCCACAATCACAACTCGCTCTTTACCCTCCAGGTATACCGCATCTATCAATTCCGTGTACTGTTCTACCAGGTCCGCCGTTTTGGTCCGCAGCGTGGGGGTACAGAGCACATAAGGGTGCTGTAGCAGTTTCTCCCAGTTGTAGCGTGCCCCGGATTTGATTTTGACCAGTTTAACGCCCTTTAAGCCAATAAGCCCGATATGGTTTCGGGTTTTTGTATCGAGGACCACGAAGGGCTTTTTCTCCCGGTATAACTTCTCCACCAGCCACCCGAGAAAGTAGGACTTCCCGGCCCCGGTAGGAGCCGCGATCAGCCGGTGAACGTTCTCTGAGACGTCAAGATCTACCAGCCCCACCACCCCCCGCACGCCTCACAGGTGGGACCGTCCGGCCCCCACACATACCGATGGAACCCCAGCCGGCAGAGGAGACGCCGAAGTATCCCGCTCATCATATCCCCGTGAGTGCCCCACCCTCAAGCCGCTCCATCCAGGGAGGTTCCGGGACCGGCTCTTTCGAGACCTCCGAGCGCTTGACCGGGATTCTCTTCTCTGTTTTCTCCTGCACTTCTCTTCTCTTCTCCTCTTCTTTCCGCTCGTAGACTGCCAGGAGGGTAGGAGCAAACGCCAGCCCCAGCCCCGCAACCCCGAGAGCCAGCGCAAACCGGGGATCGTCAGGGAGACTCCCATCCGGGAGGTAATGCCAACAGGCTTCATTGAGGAAGGGTTTTGAGAACGATTCATATACGGCCGTGTTTGCCGGTGGAAGGCTCTGTTTTCGCAGGAATTCACCGCTCTGTTTCACTGCCATGTCGAGGACCGTCACGATAGGGTGATCACCCTGAGGCTCTGCAGGACCGCCGGCCGCCTCCGGACCGCCCCGGTCTTGTCGCTCTGCCTCGGTGTCATCCAGGATGATATCGTAGGTGATATCCTTCTTATCGATGGTGACATCAGCCTCTTCGGTTTCCGTCATTCGTCCCGCCTCCGGAGCGTCAGGTCAATCTCGTACTGTTCAACTTTGATTTGCACCGCGATTTGTCCGGTTTCGTCGAATTTCTGCCGTATTCCGCTATCGTCCATAAGCCGCTCTACAATGTCCGCGATACGTCCGGCCGCATCCAGGCCGCCTAATACACCAAACGCCACTTACATCACCTCAAAACCCCGGAAACGCCGGGATACGTTGTTTGCTCCGAGATTCTTCTTCAATCTGTCCTTTTAGCGCCTCTAGCCGCGCGGAACGCCGCCCGTGTTGGATGAAAAACCAGGCCGCACCAGCCGCACCTAACAGAAGGACCGCATAGAATAGCCCCCCAGCCCCGCGTTTCTCCGTATTTTCTCCTGTATTCTCAGGGGGTATAGGCTCTGCAGGTGCTTCAACCGGAGGAGTATCGTCCGGTTTTTCGTCGTCCTTTTCAAATTCGCACTTCATTTTAACCCGGTATTTCCCGCATACCGGGCATTTCCGCTTTTTCCCTACTCCAGCCGTCCGTACTTCCCACTCGTTCCCGCAAGTGAGGCAGACCGCGATTTTATCCAGAGGTATCATACAGGAGAATAGGAGAATTCCCCCCATAAATGGGTAGCAACACGGAGAAAAAGGGAGAAAAGAGGAGAAAATCACCCCCGTCGGTCGAAATCGTAATACAGAATTCTAGCACCCCCACAACTCCCGCGCGCACTCCTCGCAGACGCCTTCGGGAAGGGTCTTCCCGGCCTGCTCAAACGCCTCTTGATACTTCTCCCTGTATGCGTCCACCATCGGGTCATGCAGCCCGCACCGCGAGCACCGGCCCGGCAGCCGCTCCACCGGGACCGGCTCACCGTTCACCGTTGCCGAGGGTGCGAAGTCACACCCAGCCGCCGCCGGTTCATCCGGAGGGAACTCCGCTTCATCATACAGGCCGGTGACACAGAAGGCCCGCCGGAGCGCGTGAGCCTCCGCACATTTCTGCAACATCACGTACGGCATTTTTTCCCAGGCCCCCGCCTTCTTCCCTGGAGGCGTCGGCCGGAAGAACTCTTCCAGCCGGACCGTCACCCGGAATGGGTGACTCATCTTCTTGTGGTAAACGGTGCAGGTAGCGGAAAACAGTTTCCCGTCCCGCTCCTCGAAGGTGGTTTCCATCCCGTCAAAGTCTCCGGACCGGTGCGCCAGGGTGAGAAACCCATCCCGGCCGACGAAGATCCCCGCCGGTGTCGCCCATATCTGTTTTGCGAAGGGATCCAGTTTATACCGATGCGCCAACTCCAGCATCAGCATGAACTGTTCCGAGGAACAGCCCTTCGCTACAGTCTCTAACAGGATCTCCCGTTGGTGAGCGTTGTATTCCCCCACCGCCATAGTTTCATCAGTCATAGATACACCTCTAGTTCTGGATATTTCTCAATAATCGCCGCTTTTGCGACCTCAGCGGATACCCCGCCCTTCGTCGCCACGACGGTGAGCCGGGTCTTCATCGCCCGGGAAAACCTCGCCCTCCCCCCTAGAGCATGCTCCCAGGACCGAAGATCGGTTCTATCGTCGTACTGCTGATCGATAAGTGTACTAAGTTCGTGGTACTGTTCCTCCTCGTGCTTTGCCGCTTCAGCTTTTAGAGCGTTTATCGAGTCTATTCGCTCTTGCAACTGTACTACTCCCTCTTGCAGAGTTGTCAACTGGTTCTGTACGTCCGATACTACAACATCGACCGCAACCGGATCACGCCCCTGAGAAAAATACACCTGCAGGAGATTATTCACCAGCCCGGAGAGGTTGCCGCCGCCCTTCATGAATGCATCAACGTGCGTTTTTAGTTCCGGGGCTAGGCTAATCGACGTCGATATTCGGGCTATGCCCCCACCCCCTTTTCTGCCTCTGGAAATGCCGGGAGAGGGTAGGGGGAGGTGAGAAATGGTGTGCTAAGCACTGTACTAATAATAATAGTACAGTACTAAGTACAGTAGTAGTAGTAGTAGTAGTAGTAGTAGTAGTAGTAGTAGTAGTAGTAGAAACCATCAGGCTCCTCCTTCTCTCCCAATCTCTTCAGTCCATTTCCCGTTATCCCGCGCCCGTAGTTGTCTACCCACAGTCATCCCCCAGGAGAGAGATAGCGGATTCGGTCAGCCTCCACTGATACGGCCGCCCACGCCGCCGTATAGCGAATACGCCTCTATTCCGGAAAAAGGAGGGACTCTTCCCCTCCGGGAATTCGATCCCCTTCTCGGCGAGGTCCAGGAGGGTGAACGGCCGGGCCCCGTACGTCTCGTATACGGCCCGGAGGAAATCGCCGTATATCCTATTGATCTGAGTAATTGATCTCACGGGCTGTCAGCCCCCACAACCTCCGGCCGGTAGAACTCCCAGGAGGACAGGAGACCCGACCCGCACGGACACGGCCGCGCATCATACAGACCCATCGGATACCACCACCTCACGCCATTTTGCTATCCCGCCATCCCAGGGACACCGCGCAGGAGCAGCCGCCCAATGATACTCATCCCGGAGCCGGCACCCTATCCCGTTCTCGCATTCAGTACAGACGTACTCCCGAGTCATCAGGGACCCCCCCCCGGTGAGCAGTTCCGCCGCATACCGCCGGAGTTCGTAGGCCGCCTTGATTTTAGCGCGGAATCCTTCAGGGTCCCGGAAGTCGCCGTAGATTTTGACGGTCCCCCCTTTCCCGGGCGTGCCTATTTCTATCGAGTCGGGATCTTCGGAGACGTGGAGGTGCCGGTACTCAACAGCCACCGCCGGCAGGATAGGAGTATCTGCCATTCACGCCGCCCCCTTTTCCGCTTCAGGAGCGCCCGCCGGAGGGTACGCCTTCCCCCGGAGGATGTTTGATATCTGTTGTTGAGGTACTCCGTATTCGTGCGCCAGCCGCCGTTGAGTCAGCCGGCCGCGTCCCTTCGGGAGGTGTCGCGTTTCCCTCCACCGCCGCCTGATCTCCTCTGCCTGTCCGTTCGTGAGTTTCGCCCGGTGGTTATCCTCACCACAGCGAGCACCGCCCGGCGCGTTCGGGTTCCGGCAGTTCTCCAGGGGGGGCACCAGCCGAAGATTTGAGATCCGGTTGTCGGTTTTGTCGCCGTTGATGTGGTCAATCTGTTGGTCGGCTCTTCCGGGACCCGGCCGCCGTTGGCACCTATCCATACGGCCCTGTGGTGCATGATGCCCACCGCCATACCGTTCCACTTCGTGCCGATTACTCTGTAGCCGTTTGATAGGGTGCCCTTCACCTCTGCGTGAAAGCGGTTGAAAATCCGGCCCTCGTGCGGGATTACGTACCAGTCTCCCAAGATGAACTTTTGAGACGCCACAAAGTCAGAGAGGTAGGGGATGGTGTTTGAGTCTGTCATACTTCCTCCTTTGGATCCGTGCTGAGAGACCAGTGCACCGCATCCAGGGCCTCGCACAGCCGCACAAACAGGCAGATTCCCGGATGCCCCACATGTGCAGGACATTCTGTACAGGGGCCCCCCGGACACACGCCGTCACTGGCGTCATGTACGGCGTCGGCAACGTCGGCAACCGCAACGAGGACCGCCGCCCGCCGTTGCAGCGCCGCCGCCTCAGCCCGGAGTTCCTCCGCGCGGGTCATTCGTCATCACCCGCTGTGCTGAGAGACCAGTGCACCGCATCCAGGGCCTCGGATAGCCGCACAAACGCACAGCCTCGAAGCCGCCCACAGCTATTATCAATACACGCGGGACAGTCCCGGCAGCTCATTGGGCAGTTGACCCTCATTCCTGTATCCACTGCCTTCACGACCTCAGCCAGCGCCTCTAGTACAGCCCCCTGCCGATTGCAGACAGACAGCCGATCCTGCAGGACCTCAGCTAGAGCTGGCATTCACGCACCCCCCTGCAGCCCATCCAGGAGAATCTCAGCCAGATCCCTCTCGACGATGTTCCACTCAGCCGCCCGCGCTGCCCGGGACGTTGAATACAGGCAGCCGACCGGTGCGCCGAGGTTCGCGTCAATCATGCAGACGCACGGAGGGAGGGTATCCTCAGGTTCACAGGCAATGCAACGGTAGGTTGTCATAGGTCCCCTCCGAAAAGTTCATGTTCTTCCACGCTCATAGAACAGAGCGCCGGTATCAATGCGGCATTCGGGTCCACATCTCTGCTAACAGTTACCAGCCGTTCAGAGATGGAGGCCCCCACTTCTGCGGTTTTCATGCGGTTTCCTCTTTCGTTTCTGTGTTCTTCTGGTCCATACCAAGCGCCTCTATGCCCTTTTTTAGGGTGTAGCGCATCGCATCGGAGAAGTCAGCGCGATCATACCGGTCCTGCACCTCTTCGATGGTTTCTCGCAGCCTTCGAGGAAGTCTTACCCTCGCTTGCTTCATAGGTTCATTGTGGTCTTCCATAACACCACATAACACAATGTAACACACAGGGATTTATGCCTTCCGGTGTTACACCATAACACAGAGAACCCGGATAGATTTTTTTGTGAGTTCTGGAGGGAGCATGGCTGCGAAGGAAAAGTACAAACATATCACGGTTAGGATGCCGGTTGATATACTCGAAAAAATAGAGGAATTAGCAAAAGCGCATCACCGGGACCGTTCCGGTGAGATCATCCACGCTTGTGCGCTTTACGCCGCCGCTTACTACGGGGCCCCTGATAACATCTATGCTCAGCTCTTTGAGAGATTCCTAGAGGAGCAGAAAGAGAAGATAGAGCGGAAGAACCCCGGGTGGGTGAAGGTAGAAGAAGGATGGATCGATTGATGCCCTATGCTCGTTCCTATCACGTACAGAAACCGCCGCGTGTGGGTTGACGTCTCCTTCAGGTATGAGAAGCACATCTATGCAGGGTCCACCGAGGACGTCGCCCGGTATACTCTCAAGTATGGCCGCGCAAATGGCATCTATGAAGATGAGGAGATCGCGCATGATCTCAAGCGCACCGTATCAGCCATGCTCCGGGACGGCATCCCCCCGCGTCAAGTGGTCGAAGAAGCATCCGCGCTTTACGGTATCCCGGAAGAGTACGTTGAGGAAGCGGTTTTAGCCGCGCCTCCCCAGTAACCTCCCCTTTTTTGTTGTCACCTCTTTAAGACTCCTTACACAGAGAGTTAGGTAACCCGAAAGTGTGCCCACACATGGGCACATGTGGGCACAGGAGAAAAGAAACGTGGAAAAGAGAGAAAAACGAAAACCAAGCGTTGTCCATCGAATGCGAAAACCGCTCAAGGTTACGATCGCCCCTGAGAATCATGAGTATCTGAAGGAAATCGGCGTTAATGCGTCTCGATTGTTAGACAAAGCGATATTTGAACTCCGAAAGGTATCGCACCATGGATTAGTTCTTATTTCCGAAAAGAAGGAAGAATTATGGGCCCGGGGCGATTCGAACGCCCGAACTTCGCCGTGTGAAGGCGACGTCATAACCACCTAGACCACGGGCCCATGCATCGACCGGGAATTGAACCCGGGCTGTTGGCTTGGAAGGCCAAAGTCATACCACTAGACCATCGATGCACTCTGCACAGTCTGCCTGATCATGTAGGCCGTGAGGATTATTAAATATTGGGTGAGATGGAGGGATAGAGGCATCAACCGGTCCCTTCGGCTGTGCCTCGGTTTGAAGGCCCTCACCATGAGGATGAACCTGGTTTTTGCGAGACGCTATTCCAGAAGGGGAGGGGAAAACACGGAGAGAGAGTTTTCTTCGTCGGTTCCCACTTAGACCCGCGGAGATCCCGTCTCCACCCCCTGGCACGGCTTCTATGAAGCAATCATCACGCACTGCCAGCCCCCTGGAAAAGGGCCAGGAGGCGGGGGTGTTCCAGCGGAGAGAGGTTTTCAGTGACACGTCAAGACAGGGGCGGGGAAAGTCCCGTCCCGCCCCCGCGGGGGTGATTCCCCATCAGTAAAGTCTCCGGGAGTGCAGATCCAGCGTCACGGTGAAACCAGGCTGTGACTGCTCCCCCTCCCTCGCAGGGGCCTTCTGCCTGTGTTCTTCGCAGCCTGGCGCAATCTCCATCGGTGCCTCCGAAACCTATAAAAAACCGCAGTGCTTCCTTCTGTATGAGTTCACCTCAATGTCACCACCTGACCCGGTGCGGGTCCTCTACATTGATGACGAGGCCTCGCTGCTTGAGATCGCCCGGATCTTCCTTGAGCGGGCGGGCGGGATGGCCATCGACACCACACCGGATCCCCGTGAAGCACTCCGCCTGATCATGAGCGATCGCTACGACGTGATAGTCTCAGACTACCAGATGCCGGAGATGGACGGGATCACGCTCCTCAAGCAGATCCGCGGCGCGGGGTCAAACGTCCCGTTCATCATCTTCACCGGCAGGGGACGCGAGGAGGTGGTGATCGAGGCGCTCAACAGCGGCGCTGACTTCTACCTCCAGAAGGGCGGCGACCCGAAATCGCAGTTTTTTGAACTTGCAAACGCGATCAGGCAGGTTGCCGGCAGGCAGAGGGCCGAAGCCGAGGCCCGAAGAATGGAGGGGATGCTGCATAAGGCCGAACGGCTTGCGCATCTCGGGAGCTGGGAGTTTGACCACAGGACGGGGGAGCTGGTCTGGTCCGAGGAGACCTACCGCATCTTCGGGCGCGACCCCAGAGATGGGGCGCCGGCCTATGATGAGTTCCTCTCGCTCGTCCACCCGGAGGATCGCGCCAGTGTCGATGCGACCTACTCCGCCTCGATCACCGGCGGGAGCAGCGGCTACGAGATCGAGCACCGGATCATTCGAGCCGATACCGGCGAGGTTCGCCACGTTGTGGAGCGGTGTGAGCACACCCTGGATATCTCGGGGCGGCCCGTCCGCTCAATTGGGATGGTGCACGACGTAACAGATGCAAAGGAGGCTCAGGAGCGTCTAAAGGAGAGCGAGGAGCGCGTAAGGGCTAAACTGGAGAGCATCCTCTCCCCCGAGGGTGATATCGGCAACCTTGAACTTGCCGATATCATCGATGTACCCATGATCCAGTCGCTTCTCAACGATTTCCACGCCCTCACCGGGATCTCGGTCGCCATCATAGACACCCGCGGCCGGGTGCTGATCAATGCCGGGTGGCAGGAGATCTGCGCAAAGTTTCACCGGGTTCATCCCGCCACGCTTCGAAACTGCATCGAGAGCGACACGCACCTCTCCACAGGGATCGCTCCCGGGGAAGCGAAGATCTATCGCTGCAAAAACAACTTATGGGATGTCGCATCCCCTATCGTCGTGGGCGGCAGACACATTGGCAACGTCTTTATGGGGCAGTTCCTCCTTGAGGAAGAAGAACCCGATTACGAGGTCTTCCGGATGCAGGCGCGGCGCCACGGGTTTGATGAAGATGCCTACACCGCCGCGCTCGATGCCGTTCCGCGGTTGAGCAGAAAGACCGTGGACAGCGCCATTTCCTTCCTGCGCGAGGCTGCCGTATTCATATCAAGGTTGAGTTACGCCAACATCACCCTGACGCGATCGCTTGCAGAACGCGACGCCCTGGTGAGAGAGCGCGAAGAGACCGCAAATAAGTTGAGACGGGCCCAGGAGATCGCTCACGTGGGCAGCTGGGAGTTCGATCACACCACGGGCCGGTTGACCTGGTCGGAGGAGGCTGCCCGGATCTCTGGTCTTTCCCCCGGCGACTACTCAGCGGATGACTACTTCGAACTGCTTCACCCCGACGATCGCGCTGCGGTCAGGTCGCTGCACTCCAGATCGCTCAACGACGGCAGTGACGGCTACGAGATCGAACACCGGATCATTCGAGCCGATACCGGTGAGGTCAGGTACGTCATTGAACGCGGCGAGCACCAGCGCGACGAGTCCGGGCGGGTCGTCCGCACAATCGGGATGGTGCACGACATCACAGATCGCAAACTTGCCGAACTCGAGGTGATGCGGCGTCACGAGGAACTGCAGGCGGCATATGAACAACTCACCGCCATCGAGGAGGAACTCCGGTCAAGTTTTGACGACCTTGGCGAGCGCGAGCGCCAACTTCGGGAGAGTGAACGCAGGCTTGCCGAGATCATCGAGTTCCTCCCGGACGCAACCTTTGTCATCGATGCAGAAGGCCGTGTTATCACCTGGAACCGTGCTATCGAGAGGCTCACCGGTGTTCCAAAGGAAGAGATGCTCGGCAGGGGCGATTACGCGTATGCGGTTCCGTTCTACGGCGAGGCGCGCCCCGTACTTATCGATTACGTTCTCAAGCCCGATAAAGCCCTTCAGAACCGCTACGAGATCCTGGGGCGAGAAGGAGATCTCCTCGAGAGCGAGACATCGCTTGCCCGTCCTGCCGGGAGGGAGGCCATCCTCAGGCTCAGGGCGTCCCCTCTATACGACCTGGAAGGCAGGCGTACCGGTGCTATAGAGACGATCCGGGAGGTGACCGAGCAGAGGCGGGTCGAGATGGAGTTGCGTGAGACCGCTGAGAAGATGGCGGGGATCTTCCGTGCTGCTCCCATCGGCATAGGCATGACGGTGAACGAGATCTTCACGGAGGCAAACGATCGCCTCTGCGAGATCCTCGGCTACACCCGCGATGACCTCATCGGTCGGCACGTCAGGCTGCTCTTCCCGGGCGAGGATGAGTATGAGGCCGCCAGGCGTGAGGCGCTTGCCCGGGTCGAGAATACCGGGAGGTTTACGTTTGAGACCGTGTCGCGGCGCGGCGGCAGGACCGATGATCTGGTCTTTCTGGAGGTGTCGGGCACCCCTCTCGACCTGGCGGAGGTCTCTCACGGGATGGCGCTGACCGTCCAGGATATAACCGAGAGAAAGGCCATGGAGCGGGAGATCGAGTATCATGCCCGGGAACTTGCGCAGCAGAGGAACAGCCTGGCCCTCGCGAACAAAAAACTCACCCTTATGAACAGCATCACCCGGCACGATGTCTTAAACCATTTAACAGTCCTTCTTGGCAACCTGTCGTTTGCCAGGATGGCCGGTCCCGGGGAGGATATATCGAACTACCTTGCCCGTGTAGAGGACGCCGCCGAGCGGATCCGCCGCCAGGTCGAGTTTACGCGGGACTACACCGACCTCGGTGTCCGGGCGCCCGAGTGGCAGCGGGTCTCCGATCTGATCCGCTCCGCGTCCGCGCAGGGGCTGCCGGTCGAGGATGAGACGGGAGACCTGGTTGTCTATGCGGATCCAATGCTTTCAACGGTCTTTTCCAACCTGATGGACAACTCCATCCGTCACGGTGAGTCGGCTACACGGGTTCGTGTATGGTCGTACCCTGGGGAGAACGGCGACCTTGTCCTTGTCTGGGAGGATAACGGCGTCGGCATTCCGCTGGAGGAAAAGGAGCGGATATTTGAGCGGGATGTAGGTAAGAACACGGGGCTCGGGCTTTTCCTGATCCGCGAGATCCTGGGGATCACCGGGATCAGCATCACCGAGACCGGGACCACAGGAAAAGGGGCGCGGTTTGAGATGAGGGTGCCGCACGGGGTCTACCGGCACGCGGCGTCCGGGGATCTCCGGTGATCGGGCAGGATAGAGGCCGCGACCCCCAGCAGCGAATCCGGCTGACGATTCTCCCCGTCGACAACGGATCGGTCAACCCTGACCTGGTCGAGTCGGCCATAACCCCTGATACCCGGCTCATGGTCACCTCATACCGCGAGGATGGGCCGGTAAGGAACAGGGGGTCTCAAAACGGGTTAAGGAAGACCTGTACTGGCCGGATTGAAGGAAGACTCCGGCCGCCGCGGCCTCAGTGGACCGGGATCAGCCCGCGGTCTCTCCCGGTGATGGGCCTGCCGCCGCCGGGGGTGACAACAAACGTGTTCTCGATCCCCACCATCCCGACGCCCTCGATCCCCTTCTTGGGTTCGAGGGCGATCGTCATACCCTCTTCGAGCGGTTCATCGAAACCGCCGGCGATCACCGGCATCTCGTCCACCTCAAGACCGATGCCGTGGCCCAGGAACTGCACCCGCCGGTTCCCAAAACCCATAAAGTTCTCCAGGAACCCGGGCTCCAGGTTCTCGATTACTCTCCTGTAGACCTCTGACGGCGTTACCCCGGGGCGGAGCAGCGAGGCTGCCTCGTCCTGTACCTCAACGCAGCGCCGATGCGCTTCCATCGCCTCCGGCGGGAGCGCCTCCCCGAAGATGTAAGTCATGGTCTTGTCGGTGTGGTAGCCATCCACCCCGCAACCGCAGTCAAGGAAGACCAGGTCGCCGGGCGCAAGCCGCCGGTCATGGCTGCCGAGCACAGGTGCGCCGGGAGCGACCCCGCGGCACCCGCCCGGACCGTCGAAAGCGGTGGGGTAGAGCGAACTCTCGCCAAACCCGATCTGGCCGAGCACCATCTCCGTCCCGAAGCCCCCGAACCTGGTTATGCCGTGGTGCCCTTCCCTGACCATGAGGGCGAAGGTCTCGCCACCGAGTTCGGCCTCGCTCATCCCCTCCCTGAGCATCGCCGGTACGCAATCCTCGAGAACGTGGCGATGAATCTCTCCCGCCCGCTCCATGATAGCGATCTCGTAAGGGCTCTTCTTTGCCCGCACCTTTGCCGTCTGCGCATCGAGCGGGCGCACCTCCCTGAAAGGGAAGTGTTTGCGGAAGCGTTCGAGCAGTGCGAGTGTCACCTTCTCCGAGTCGAGATAGACCGTTGAGGGGCGAGCGCCCATCCCGGCAGCAGCATCGCGGAAACTCTTCATGGGCCGGATATCGGGGAAGACTGATTCATCAAGCGCCCGCTCAAGACTCCGGCGCACCCAGAGCACGGGTTCGTCCCGGCGGGGGATAAGGAGAACCGCGTCCTGCATCGTCCCGGTGAAGTAGAACTGGTTTGTCCGTCCAAAGATCGCGGCGAACTCCCATGAGGGGTTCTCGGCGTTCATACGGTCCCGGAATCGCTCCATTCTATCCCGGAGTTCGGGGACGGGGGTCTTTTTATCCATACTCACGAATGGGTGGCGGGGGTATTAACCGGAGTGGTTCTCGCTGGGAATGGATTTATCGTTGTGAACGAGGAGATTTCTGGCATGGAAACCCGGCTCGATATACTCCCCGCCAGAGGTGGTGTAGCCGACGCAGCCGAAGGGGTTGTCGTCGATGACCGACTGGACGAGGTTGTTAAACGCCGTTACGGTGGCGATCGGGACCGAAAGTTCCCGGACCGCCGACTTGTTCACGGTGGCCTGGACGAAGTCTGCCATGGTTGGTTACTCCTCGCCTGCCAGGGTTCCCGGGAATACGACAGACGATCATAAGATATCAGTCTGACTTTATCGGGAGGCTGGCCCTGAGCAGGTCACGATATCCGGTTCTGTACGGAGCCCATCAAATCAACGATCTGGCTTATAAACTCTTCTCTCTTTTCCGGTAGTATGCGCGCCTCTGGCGCACCTTGCCAGTTTATCTGGTTTTTACCGGAGATTTACCAGGTCTGCTAATTTTTTTGCGCCTCGATAAGGGCTGTTCCGGCAGGTATATATACCTGGCCCCAAAATGGCTCATGGCCTTTAACACCGAGTTTTTGGCAAAAGAGGGCGGATTTGAAGAGATTGAACCAGGGTTCTCTCTCACGGAGTTCCTCAGTTCGCCCTATCTGGACACCATTGCACAGACTATTGAACGAGAATACTACTCCAGACAGGTCTCTCGGTTCCATTATCCGGTTATTCTTATGATCAAACTACTTGTC
>Ga0208693_1001042_pt1 | contig 20678 bp, 16 predicted proteins | sample AD_UKC071_MetaG_FD_184438 | JGI IMG/M metagenome (GOLD analysis project Ga0208693, IMG submission 184438) | Active sludge microbial communities of municipal wastewater-treating anaerobic digesters from USA - AD_UKC071_MetaG (SPAdes) (version 2) | ecosystem: Engineered > Bioreactor > Anaerobic >... | reverse complement strand
CAAGGAAGAACAAGGACGCATTTTGAAAGAAGCGATGCAGAGGTATGAGAAGATAATCAAAGAGGCACAGGAAGAAGCCGAAAACATACTTCAGAAAAAATTAATGGAAGCCAATGAATTAATCCGCATCGAAAAAGAAAATGCCGTACGTGATATTCACAAACAGATAACAGAGCTTTCGTTGAATATTGCAGAAAAAGTGCTTCTCAAAAAACTAGAAGACGAAAAAGAACAAATTGAATTGATCAACCGTATATTAGAAGAATATAGCCCAAATTAATATTGAATCATGCACCTCGGATCACCCTCAATACGGTATGCAAAGGCTTTAATGGAATATGCCCTTGAACGAAATACGGAAAATATTCTGTATGAAGAATTTTCCATATTGGCGTACATTTTGAAAACAAATCGGGATCTTCGTGAGGTACTCGAAAATCCGCTTATTTCAAAAGACAAAAAACTAAAACTTATTTGCGTAGCAGTTGCCGGGAATGATTCTCCATCCGAAGATTTTATTCGTTCGATAAATCTCGTTCTACATCAAAAACGGGAACCGTATCTATTGTCTATCAGTTTAATGTATCTCGATCTATACCGACAATATAAAAATATTGTTCTCGTCAAGGTTATTACTGCTATTTCAATAGATACTGAAATTGTCGAAAAAATTAGAACACAACTCATAAAGGAGCTGGAAACGCAAATAATGATGGAACAAATTGTAGATCCTTCCATCCAAGGCGGTTTTATTTTGGATTTAAATAATAATTATCGCTTTGATGCAAGTGTATCTACCCAATTAAAAAAGATTAGAAAACAACTTATTGAAAGTGATGCAAAAATTGTATAGGGAAATATGATGGAAAATATAAAGATAAGCGAAATTTCAGAAATTCTTCGCAAGCAATTAGAAGGCATTGACATGCAAGTCCAATTCAATGAAATTGGGGAGGTAATCGAGGTAAAAGATGGTGTTGTACATATTTATGGATTGAATAATGTGGGTGCCAACGAATTGTTGGAATTTGAAAATGGCATGAAAGCTATTGCTATGGATTTGAAAAACGACAGTGTAAGTGCCATATTACTTGGATATACCGACAAGGTAAAAGAGGGGGATATTGTAAAACGAACGAAGCGTATCATTTCTATAAATGTTGGAGAACAACTATTGGGACGTGTGATTAATCCATTGGGTGAACCTCTAGACGGTGGAGAACCCATAAAAGGAGATTTAATAGAAATGCCTTTGGATAGGAAAGCTCCCGGCGTGATTTTTCGTCAACCTGTAAACCAACCTTTATATACGGGTTTAAAAGCAATCGACGCAATGATTCCCATCGGTCGTGGACAACGAGAATTAATTATTGGCGACCGACAAACGGGAAAAACGTCCATAGCAATAAATACCATTATCAATCAACGCAAAAATTTCGAAGAAGGAGATCCCATATATTGTATTTATGTAGCCATAGGGCAAAAATCGTCAACCGTAGCATCCATTGTACGTAATTTAAAAAAATTTGGCGCTATGGACTACACAACCGTTATTAATGTAGGTGCCGGCGAACCTGCTGCCTTACAATATATTGCTCCTTTTGCAGGAATGGCTATTGGAGAATATTTTAGAGATACAGGACGCCACGCATTAGTGGTTTTCGACGATTTGTCGAAACAAGCTGTGGCTTATCGCGAAGTATCTCTCGTATTACGAAGACCTTCCGGCCGAGAAGCTTATCCGGGAGACATCTTTTATCTTCATTCCCGCCTTTTGGAACGTGCAGCAAAAATTATTGAACAGGAAGAAGTAGCTCGTAATATGAATGACCTACCTGCGGATTTAAAGGATAAAGTAAAAGGCGGCGGTTCATTAACCGCATTACCGATTATTGAAACTCAGGCAGGAGATGTTTCTTCATATATCCCCACAAATGTGATTTCAATTACTGATGGACAAATTTTTCTTGATGCCGATCTATTTAATCAAGGAATTCGCCCCGCTATTAATGTTGGAATTTCCGTTTCACGTGTCGGCGGTGATGCCCAAATTGAGGCAATGAAAAAAGTAGCCGGCACTTTAAAAATTGACCAAGCGCAATTCAGGGAATTGGAAATATTTACCAAATTCGGCGGAGATTTAGATCCGGTAACAAAGTTTACGATCGATAAAGGACAAAAAAACACTCGCTTATTAATTCAACCGAAATATACTCCTATGCCTGTGGAAAAACAAATTGCGATTTTGTATTGCGGCACACATGGGTTATTAAAAGACTTACCTTTGGAAAAAGTTCCGGAATTCGAGGACAAATTTTTGAAATTTTTGGAAGTCAATCATCAAGAAGATGTTTTAGATATATTGAAATCGGGAGAAATAAACGACAACGTAATAAAAATCATTGAAGAAACAGCCCGGTTGATAATTAAACAACTTTAATTATGCCCCCTTTAAAAGAAATCAAACATAGGATAGTATCCGTAAAAAATATTCAGCAGGTAACCTCAGCAATGAAGCTTGTATCGGCAGCCAAATTGCAAAGGAGTGGAAATGCTATCCAAAAAGTACGTCCTTATCAAAACAAATTATACACTATGGCTACTCGCTATTTTAATAGTGTTTCTCCATTCCCTTCTCCTTATCTTGTAAAAAGAGAAATTTCACGTGTAGCCATTGTTGCTGTTGCCTCCAATACTTCACTTTGTGGATCTTTTAATGTTAATCTGGTTCATTTTTTAGAAGAAATACTCGGCTCCTACGAAAATCTAGGGAAAGAAAATATTTTAATTTATCCCATAGGCAAAAAAGTGGAGGATGCCCTAAAAAAAATGGATTACCCAATTCAAGGAAGCTATCAAAACTTAGCGGACAACCCCACTTATACTGAAACACAAGAATTGACACAAGAATTGATAAAACAATTTAACGATAAAAACATCGATCGGGTAGAAATAGTCTATCATCATTTTAAGTCTAAAGGTTCAATTATTTTAACACGTAAAATTTTCTTGCCAATGGTAGATCTAATACAAAATGAAAAAAACAACCTGGAATATATCGTAGAACCATCGCCTTTGGAATTGACTTCAACGTTATTGCCCTTTTTGTTGTATTGCAATATGTATTTTACATTGCTGAATGCCGGTGCGTCAGAACATGCTACACGCATGATTGCAATGCAAATAGCTACCGATAATGCGGGCGAGTTGCTCTCTGATTTGACTTTGCAATATAATAAGTCTCGCCAACAAGCCATTACAAATGAGTTGTTGGATATTATTGGGGGAAGCATGCAATAATCGAGAAACTTTTTTGACGCGATCAACCAAAAAAAGAGTGCCTGTGTGAGACACTCTTTTTTGGTTTTATTCTGTACTCGGAGCGGGACTTGAACCCGCACAACCGCATTTGGTCACAAGATTTTAAGTCTTGCGTGTCTACCGATTCCACCATCCGAGCAGACCTGAATTTTTATGGAAATTTTCCAGAATACAAAAGTACAACTTTTTCAAGTGAATCCAAATATTTTTCGGCTTTTTACCACCGAATAATTGAAAAAATCAACCTGAATGTGCATTTCTGAAAAGAGAAAAATTTCATCCAAAAGAATCAAACCAATAGAACGCCGAACAACAGCGTTCAACAAATTTATGAATTGAAGATTCAATTAGTAAATGAGCGGGAAAAATCGGCGAAAATTTGGAAGAATTGTTGTATTTTTGTGGAAAAAGTTGAATTATAAATCTTTATAAACGAAAAGAAATGGGAAAAGTATTAATTATCGGTGCCGGTGGTGTGGGAAGAGTGGTTGCCAACAAAGTTGCCCAAAACAACGATGTATTTACGGAAATCATGCTGGCAAGCCGCACCAAGAGCAAATGCGACGATATTGCCGAAGATGTTAAACGCCGTACAGGGGTCGGCATTCAAACGGCACAGGTGGATGCCGACAGTGTTCCGGAACTGGTAAAACTGTTTGATGAATTTAAACCGGAAATAGTGATCAATGTTGCCCTGCCTTATCAGGATTTGACCATTATGGATGCATGTCTCAAATGTGGCGTAAATTATCTGGATACTGCCAATTATGAACCGAAAGACGAGGCTCATTTCGAATACAGCTGGCAATGGGCATATAAGGATAAATTTCGCGAAGCAGGGTTAACCGCTATCCTGGGTTGTGGTTTCGACCCCGGGGTAACCAATGTGTTTACGGCATATGCAGCAAAACACCATTTCGACGAAATTCACTATCTCGACATTGTGGATTGCAATGCAGGCGATCATCATAAACCTTTTGCCACAAACTTCAATCCCGAAATCAACATTCGTGAAGTTACCCAAAAAGGGAAATATTACGAAAATGGCAAATGGATCGAAACTGAGCCTCACGAAATTCACAAACCACTGACCTATCCCGAAATCGGCCCCAAAGAATCGTATGTAATTTATCACGAAGAACTCGAATCGCTGGTAAAAAACTTTCCGTCACTACGGCGTGCACGCTTTTGGATGACCTTCAGCGACGAGTACCTCACTCACCTGCGGGTAATTCAAAATATCGGAATGGCACGTATCGACGAAGTGGAATTTAACGGTCAGAAAATTGTTCCCATCCAGTTTTTAAAAGCCGTCCTTCCCGATCCGGGCGAGCTGGGCGAAAATTATACCGGTCAGACATCCATCGGATGCCGTATCCGCGGAATAAAAGATGGCAAAGAACGCACCTATTATATCTATAACAATTGCAGCCATGAGGCGGCATACCGCGAAACCGGAGCTCAAGGGGTAAGTTATACCACAGGAGTACCGGCAACTATCGGTGCCATGCTGTTCCTACAAGGCATCTGGAAAAAACCGGGTGTTTTCAATGTTGAAGAATTTGATCCCGATCCGTTTATGGATCAACTCAACAAACAGGGGCTTCCCTGGCACGAACTCTTCGATATCGATTTGGAAGTGTAAAACAAAATACAATAAAATAATAAGAATGAGAGTGTCTGTTTGGGCACTCTTTTTTTATCACTGAAAAAACAAAAGTTCAGAAGTCGATTTTCATTTTCTCCACTACAACCGCCTTCAATTGCTTCCAAAAAACATTTTTCTTCCCAAAAAAAGAATATTTTTATGATAATTTATATTAAGTACAGCCAATTAAGTTTAATTTCCCAGATAGCTCCTTTTATTCCTTGATTTCTAGCATCTTGTACAGTTAAAAAATCTTTATTTTGATCGAAAACAACCTCATTTTTGAGGATGATTGGTCGATTTCATGGTTTCTGATTTTTTGATAGAGGCTGATCAAAATTTTTGCTCAAATCTAGATAACATTCTTTAACCAATATGATTTATCACCCTCGATTTAAAAATCGTTTTTGGGGTTGATCAATTTATCATCCCGAATTTAAAAATCATTTTTGAGGCTGATCAATTGGCTTATCGGTTTCTGGTTTTCAGAAACCATGAAATTTTTTGAACTGCTTGTGTCCGATTTTCAGAAACCATGAAATAATTTGCAACGCTTGCATTCGATTTTCAGAAACCATGAAATAATTTGAAACGCTCACATCGGATTTTCAGAGAGGATGAAAACAGGTTGAATTTGTGTTTTCCGGTTTTCGGAAAAGAAGAAAAGATTGAATTTCCGTCCTCGGATTTTCGGAAAGGAAGAATAAAAACGGATTGTTCTTATTGAGAATTTTGCGGGAACCAATAATTTTGATGTATATCTAACGGAAAAATATATAATGAGAAGAGAGAAAATCTTCAATATCACTATAAAGAATTAGTATGAGAACAAATCGATACTTCCCAAAATAATGGTTTCGCTGCGAGAAATAACAAACCTCAAAATCTCAAATTCTGCTACGAGTAATGTTAAATATTATTTATTCAATAAATTGCGACTTTTTAAACACCCTCTTTTTTTCTATTTTTGTGTTCGATAAAAAAACCTCCTTTAATGGAAATACATCCTATGAAACCCAAAAGCTTAGTTGATATCAACGATTACGATAAGGAAGATATTTTGCGCATCCTCAATAATGCTGCTAAATTCAAAGCCAATCCTAATCGCAATTTTTTAAAAGGAAAAATATGCGCAACGCTCTTTTTTGAACCTTCCACGCGTACGCGTCTCAGTTTTGAAACAGCAATCAACCGTCTGCAGGGTCGCGTTATCGGTTTCTCAGACACAGCTACAAGCAGTCTGACTAAGGGCGAGTCATTGAAAGATACTATCATGATGGTTAGCAACTACGCCGATCTCATCATCATGCGGCACTATTTGGAAGGATCGGCACGATATGCTTCCGAAATTTCACCCGTTCCCATTATCAATGCAGGTGACGGCTCCAATCAACATCCAACACAAACGTTGCTCGATTTGTTTTCCATTTACGAAACACAGGGAACGCTGGAAAATCTTACAATCACTGTTGTTGGTGACCTCAAATACGGCCGCGCCGTACATTCCTTGATTGAAGGTTTATCTTACTTTAACCCCACTTTTAATTTTGTAGCTCCGGAAGAACTTAAAATCCCCGAGAAATACAAAACGTTTTGCGATAAAAAAAGCATTCGATACAACGAATTTTCGGAATTCTCACCCGACGCTATTAACAGTGCCGATATTTTGTATATGACACGTGTACAACGTGAACGTTTTACCGATCTCATGGAATACGAAAAGGTAAAGAATGTGTATGTGCTCTATAACGATATGCTGAAAGATTCGAAAGAGAATCTGAAAGTGTTGCATCCGCTTCCACGAGTAAAAGAAATTGATCAGGATGTAGACGATAATCCCAAAGCATACTATTTTCAACAAGCGCGAAATGGTATGTTTACGCGCCAAGCCGTAATTTGTGATCTGATGGGGATTGAAGTATAATACACAAAAAAGATAAAATAAAAGCTTATGAGAAAAGAATTACAAGTAGCTGCTCTTGAAAACGGTACAGCAATTGACCACATTCCGCCACAAGCATTATTTAAAGTGGTATCGTTATTGCAATTGCAACAGCTCAATAATCGGATTACTATTGGGAATAATTTGAGGAGCAGCAAAATTGGGAAAAAAGGCATTATCAAGGTGGCCGACAAATTTTTCGAAGAAGATGAAATTAATCGTATCGCTTTAATAGCCCCCAATGTAACACTGAATATTATAAAAAACTACGAAGTAATTGAAAAGAAAAAAGTTATATTACCCGACGAGATTATTGGAATCGTAAAATGCAATAATCCGAAATGCATTACCAACAACGAACCAATGAAAACTCGTTTTCGTATCATTGATAAAGAGAAGGTAGAATTACAATGTCATTATTGTGAAATAAAAATTAAAAAAGAGGAGATTATTTTAAAATGAAAAAAGACTTGAAACCAAAAACAATGATCTATCCGCTGCCAGCAGTGATGATTAGTTGCGGAAATACCCCCGAAGAATATAACATTATTACCCTAAGCTGGGTGGGAACCGTTTGCAGCAATCCACCTATGTGCTATATATCCATACGCCCCGAAAGGCATTCGCACGATATTATCAAACGAAACAAAGAATATGTGATTAATCTTACAACCGAAGAATTGGCAAAAGCAACCGACTGGTGTGGTAACCGCTCCGGACGCGATTACAATAAATTCAAAGAAATGCAGCTTACACCCGGCAAAGCTACAGTAGTGAATGCTCCAATTATTGAAGAGGCTCCCCTGTCTATTGAATGCCGGGTAAAAGAAATCATCCCACTGGGTTCGCATGATATGTTTTTATCTGAAGTTGTTCACATCAAAGCCGATGAAAAATATTTTGATCCGGAAACCGGAAAATTTGATCTGGAACGCGCCAAACCTCTTGTTTATGTGCAGAATAAATATTATGGATTAGGCCAATTTATCGGTAATTCCGGATGGAGTATACAAAAGAAAGAAACAGAAGAGTAAACAGATACACTTATCCAAATTAGATTAGAAATTTATTCATTACATCAAGCTGTTTGAAATTATGCCTCTGAATTTACCTCATAATTTGCCTGCCATAGATATTTTGAGCAAAGAACATATCTTTGTGATGAACGACTTGCGTGCATCCACTCAGGATATTCGTCCGCTAAAAATTGCGATTCTCAACCTGATGCCGCTAAAAATAACGACTGAAACCGATTTGATACGATTACTTTCCAATTCACCATTACAAATAGAGATCGATTTTGTTCAGTTGGAAACTTATTCTCCAAAAAACACACCAATTGAACATCTGATGGAGTTTTATATACCTTTTTCGATTATCAAAAAAAATTTTTACGACGGCTTCATCGTTACCGGCGCACCTGTTGAATTAATGTCGTTTGAAGAAGTAAACTACTGGGAAGAACTGACAAATATTTTTAATTGGGCACGAACCCACGTAACCTCAACGTTTTACATTTGCTGGGCAGCACAAGCAGCTATGTATCATTTTTACGGAATAAATAAACACCCCTTGGAAAAAAAGTTATTCGGCGTTTTTAAACATAAAATAAACGACCCCTCTTTCCCTCTTTTCAGAGGATTCGACGATGAATTCTATGCCCCTCACAGCCGACATACAACTGTCCATATCGACGAAATTAAAAAACATCCTGAATTAACCATTTTATCACAATCTGACGAAGCTGGTGTTTACATTGTTTCTTCGCGTGGTGGACGAGAATTTTACGTTACAGGGCACTCAGAATATTCCCCTCTCACTCTTCATAACGAATACATGCGGGATAAGGAAAGAGGATTGAAATCGGTAGAAATTCCAAAAAATTACTATCGAAACAACGATCCTTCACAACCCCCTTTAGTATTATGGCGAAGCCATGCTAATCTACTATTTATCAATTGGCTGAATTATTTTGTTTATCAGGCTACACCTTACGATATAAATAAAATTAAGGAATTAGGAGAGTTATAATCATGCACCCCTATCTTTTCATAAAGCAAATACACTTTTTTTCTAGAGAAAGAATACTTTTTAAAAACTCCATTTCTATATCTCAAAAAAAAATGCGAAATTTGAAAGTTCAAAAACATTCTGTAAATAATTAAATTAAATAACATAAAAATCGAAAGTAAATGACTAAAAGTGCTTTACAAATTGCGAGGGCAAGCTATATGCCCAAAATGCCTACTGTATTAAAAGGAAACATTCGAATAAAAGAAGGAGAAGCAACTGAAGCGGCTGACGATCAGGAAGAGATAAAAAAACTTTTCCCACACATCTATGGCTTGCCTATCCTTACTTTTGTTGAAGCTAAAGGTCAACCCGGACTAGCCACCCCTATCAACGTAGGAGTCATACTGTCGGGCGGACAAGCACCAGGCGGGCACAATGTAATAGCCGGAATTTATGATGGAATTAAGCGTCTGAATCAGGAAAGTAGACTCTACGGTTTTATTTTAGGACCCGCAGGATTAATCAATCACGAATACAAAGAACTAACAGGCGATATTATCGACGAATATCGTAATACCGGGGGGTTCGATATTATCGGTTCAGGACGTACAAAATTGGAAACCAAAGAACAATTCGACAAAGGATTGGAAATTCTAAAAAAATTGAATATAAAGGCACTGGTAATTATCGGTGGCGACGATTCCAATACCAATGCCTGTGTCTTGGCAGAATACTATCAATCGATTAATGCCGGTGTTCAGGTAATTGGCTGCCCAAAGACAATTGATGGTGACCTAAAGAACGAACAAATTGAAATATCATTCGGATTCGATACGGCCTGCAAAGTGTATTCAGAACTCATCGGAAATATTGAACGCGATTGCAATTCGTCACGTAAATACTGGCATTTCATAAAAGTGATGGGGCGTTCGGCATCGCACATCGCGCTGGAATGCGCTCTACAAACCCATCCCAACATCTGTATCATTTCGGAAGAGATAGAAGCAAAAAAATGGTCGCTCGACGATATTGTTGAGCACATTGCCGGTATTATAGTGAAACGGGAAAAACAAGGTCTTAACTTTGGAACAATTATCATACCCGAAGGATTGATCGAATTTATCCCTGCAATAAAAAACCTCATTGAGGAATTAAACGATTTTTTTGCCCATTCATCGGATGAGTTTAATCTTGTGCGTCGTTCGCAACAACGCGAGTATATTATCAGCAAACTGTCGCCGGAAAATGCAAAAGTATATGCCAGCCTTCCCGAAAAAGTAGCCAGACAATTGGCACTCGATCGGGATCCTCACGGTAATGTACAAGTATCTATGATACAAACTGAGGAATTGCTGTCGCAAATGGTAGGACGAAAATTAGAAGAATGGGCAAAAGAAGGAAAATACAAAGGGAAATTCTCACCTGTTCATCACTTCTTTGGTTACGAAGGTCGCTCAGCTGCTCCGTCAAATTACGATGCCGATTATTGCTATTCATTGGGATATACAGCTTCCATGCTTATCGCAGGAGGAAAAACGGGGTATATGGCATCTGTGCGCAATACAACAGCTCCTGCTGACAAATGGGTAGCCGGCGGAATCCCCATAACCATGATGATGAACTTGGAGCGCCGCAGCGGAAAAATGAAACCGGTGATCAAAAAAGCATTGGTAGATTTGGAAGGTGTTCCATTCAGATACTTTAAAAGTCAACGAGAAAAATGGGCGATCGAAACGGATTACGTTTATCCCGGCCCCATTCAATATTTCGGCCCTACTGAGGTTTGCGATCAACCTACCCAAACACTACAACTAGAGCAAAAAGGGATCCAATGACATTTTTATAAGATTAAAAAAAGCGGGAATTTCAATCCCGCTTTTTTTTATATGAAATCCTTATCGTAAGGAATACTAATAAAAACGATAACGATAATCCTTTACAGCCAGTTTATCCTTCAATACCTCCAACGATTGCATCTGTAAGCGATAAGCAATCTCTCCATGAATCATATTTTTCTGTGTTTTTGGATCGTAAGTTTCGGAGCCTTGCGTACGATTATTCACATTTACAACAAACACACCCATATTACCCTTCGCCGGCCCCATTAATTTATTAAGCGGAGCAAAAGCCGAATAAGCATTTAATATAGGTTCAAACCCTAAACCCGCAATATTCCGTGTATTAAAGTTCACAAATCTTACTGTATCGGGCCGTGTATTCATTGACTCGGCATAATCGGCCAAAGAAGTTAAATTTTTAGAGCTTAGGTCTGAAATAACTTTTTCAGCCTTTTTATCACGAATAAGCTGACTGCGAATTGCAGTTGCAACCTCCGACAAAGGAGCTATTCCTGCAGGAATCACCTTATCTAACCGTACTACAATTCGTAAATTTGTCAAATCGAATTTTCTTACAGCACCTTTTTCTTTTTCATTAAATGCCCACTGAATTACTTGACGCGAACCGGGAATTTGTGCAATGGAAAAATCGGTAGAAGAAATCGTGAAATTAGGAACAACTGCGTATCCTTTCTCTGTAGCCAGCTCAGTAAATTTTTTGCTCACATCGGGAAGAGACAAAAATTGATTCAATTCATTATCCGCGTTGTTCGACGTTCTCTCACTTACCACTACCGGCATATTAATCACTGCCAATTTATATTTTGTCACCGGCTTTGTTTTTCCTTCTACCTGCACAATAATATATTGTCCGGGTAGCGATATCCTGGTCACTCCTCCTACCTGCAAGGAAAAAACCGTTTGCACAAAATCTTTACCAACCGATGCGATATCAATTTCTCTCACCCAGCCGGCATCGCCTCCATTAGATTGAGGATTCAACTCATTGGCTACTTGTGCAAAGGGTTTCCCACTTTGGATAACAGTGAAAACACTATCAACAAAATTCCTTACCAATGAATCTTGTTCACTCACGCCGGATGTAGGTACAACAATCATTCTTAAATGCACTGAGTCAGGAGCAACAATCTTATCGATCAGTTTATAAATCTGATAAGAATTTCCTTCACGGACAGGGCCATACATATCACCAATATTGGCCGACGAGGCAAAGGAAAGTTGACTTTCTGTTAACACATCTGCTGCAACATATACATCCTGATATGGGGTATCCGAATACTCTGCCACAACCGCTGCGGGATGAGTTGATTCTGCAAGTTTCTTTGCGGCTTCCATTGCCTGCGCTTCTATTTCAGCAAAATCTTCATCACTTGGTGTTATTTCACGAATAAAATAAGAAATCTTAGCAATGGGAGTATTCAATTTGAAATTTTTCTTATGCTTCTCGTAAAAAGCTCGTATTTCACTATCTTCAACAGTAACTAATGTATCGGGAATAGTATAGTAATTTTGTACAACATAAGTCAAATCTGCATTTCGTTGCGATAAATCAAATGAAGTTTTGGCCTCCATATCGTTTACCATAACTGCACTTGACAAAAGTGTTCTGTATTTTTCTTCGAGACGCTGATATTTGACTAAATTTTCGATAAACAGCCACAGCGACTTATATTGTTCTACAAGAGCTCGTTCTTCAGGTTGAAGAGACTCCATCGGAGTATTAATGGCCATAAAAAAATTCGCTAAAGCCTCTCTATCATAAATTCCTGTCTGTGGATCAACAAAAAGAGGTAATTGCATAAGAAGTGGTGAGATGTTTTCACCATGCACAAGGTCGTTTATTTCTTCTTTTGAAACGGTTAATCCCAGCTTCTTAGCCTGATTATCCAACATACGTTCTCTGACCATCTGTTGGAAAACCAACTCCTTAATCTGAAGTGAAACATTTTCATCTAATGAACCCTCACCGCTCATCATTTTCTGAAAATTTTCCCACTCCGTTACTCGGTTAAAATACTCTTCAGTCGAAATAACTTTTCCGCTTACTTCAAAAACTTTATCCTGATATTTGCGGAAAAGAGTACTTCCCGATGTCAATAGATCACCCAATATAAATGCCAACAAAGCGATACCAATGACCGCTATAAGTAATCCAGCTCTGTTTCTAATCTTTTGTAAAGTAGCCATTGAAAATAATCAATATTTAATAAATTTGCTCATTAAAATTCTTCATTCCAACAAGGGCACGAAGTTAGCAAAAATAAAAGAGATAATGCTTTTTTTTAAAGAAAAGTATAAATTTAAAATGAAAAAACAATTTTCAATTATCCAAAACTTTATTTATAATCAATCGTACAACCTCTATTTTTCGTGTCGAAACTTTTAATATTTTAAAGGTAAATTCACCGATAACAATTGTTTCATATGTTTTTGGAAAACGTTGGGTATAATGTAATATCAATCCTGCAACAGTGGTATAATCTTCGGATTCGGGTAAATTTAATCCAAACATTTCGTTGAGTTGGTCAATTTCCATTCTTCCCGAAATCACATATTCATTTTCCTTTTCTTGTTTGGCAAATCGCGACTCCACATCGTATTCGTCTTCAATATCGCCAAATATTTCCTCTACCAAATCTTCCAAAGTTACAATACCCGATGTGCCTCCAAATTCATCTACCACAACAGCAATATTTTTATGCTCTTGCATAAGCTCACTCATCAACTTTGAGGCAAGCATACTGTCAGGAACAAAAGAAACAGAAGCTATATTTTTTGTCCAATCGGGAGGATTACCAAACATTTCCCAAATATGAATATAACCAATGATGTCATCAATATTATCTTCATATACCAAAATACGCGACAATCCTGTTTCAATAAATTTTTCCTTTAAAGCATGTATATCGGTATTCCTGCTAACAGCAATAATTTCTGCCCGCGGAACCATACAATCCTTCACTTTGAGAGTAGAGAAATCAAGTGCATTCCGAAATATTTTAACCTCTGAATCCACATCCGTTTCATCAGGCATTTCTTCAATACTTTGTTTTACATACAAATCCAAATCGTTTCTGTCTAGAAGTTTATCATCAGACATAACGGTTTTGTGTCCAAATATACCCAACAAAAAACGTGAAACTGCAGTAAAAATTTTAGTTATAGGATAAAGCAATACACCAAAGAAAAAGGCAGGAATAACTAAAATTTTCACCCATATATCGGGATTCTTTCCCAAAAATATTCGTGGAAAAAACTTTCCCGTTAATAAAACAATAATAGTAGAAATTAGAATTAAAATCAGATAATTAAGAAGAGGCCACTCGGTGATATACCGTTCAATTAAGGGGTGAAAAATTAAAAAAGTTGAAAAAACAAACAAACTCAATGCGATGAGATTTCCAACCGATAAAACTGTCAAAAACTGACCCGGATGCTCATAAATAGTATTCAGCAAATAATTAAAAGGACCTTTATTTTTTTTATCCAGGGCATAACGAAGTTTATCGGATGAAACAAAAGCCACTTCCATGCCTGAAAAAAAAGCAGACACAGCAAGAAAAACAATCCACCAAACTATTGCCGTTGATGAAATCATAATTACTCCATCACAATATTATCATTGTTATTATTGTTGCTCTGTAAAGTATCAAGGCCAACAGAATCTTCTTTTAAAGGAATACGTCCTTCATGCGGCTTAAATATCCTATATTCTGTCATTTCCTGATTCGATTCAAATCCATATCCTTTCAACTCTGTCTCCCCTCTTTGTATTTCAATATATTTATCGGAATAAATTCGTTGTTGACGTTGATCCCAAAAAAGCTCGTCGCTGAAGAATTTTTCACCCTTCATGTTTTGTGCATTTACATTACCTTTGAGCCTCCACAACTGTTTATCGACATAGTTCCATGCAGTATCGGCAAAAACAACAGCTTCAACATTAAACAAAGAATCAAAACGTTCAAGATAAATACCTTCCGGGAAAAACCAATAGGGCTCTTTTGCTCCGTCAAAAACCTGCCATTTCTTTGTTATCAATTTATAACGAGTAACACCGGAATCAGAGATCAGTGTAATCACACTGTCGGTGGTCATTGTAGGAACTGAGTCGGGATTAAATATAATATCGACTAGGTCCTCTGTTTTTGTTTGGCACGATACAACAAAAAGCAACATAACAACTGCAAAGAAAACAGTTGTTATGTACAAAATTTTTCTTCTCACCTTTTTCCTATCAAACAAAGCCGTCACTCAATCGAGCAAAAAAGTTATTTGAGTCTAACGATGGTGTTTTCTCCAATCCAGCCTGGGATATAAACAGTATCGCCTTCTTTAATCCCCATCATAAATGCGGTTTCAGTATCCATAAAATAAGCAGAATATTTATTAATTAACTCGTTAGCCTCTGCCGCCACACTCGGGTCAACAGCTTTGGCTTTTTGTAATTTATCTACTGCTGCACAATATACCAAACCGCGTTTTTCAGGTTCTTGAAAAATGTTCCCTGCAGAAGCAGCATACATTTGAGCAATAAGAATATAGTTTTTACCGTTATTTGGATCATATTCCAACGATTTGTACGCTACTTGCCTTGCTCTGATATAATTTCCCTGAGCACACAAAACAGCAGCTAAAGTATACAAATATTCAGATGCTTTTTTCTTATCCGGTTCCAATTTGGCTGCTTCTTCGTAATACTTAATCGCTGTATCATAATCTTTATTTTTCAAACTCCGATTTGCTAAGCCAATAGCTGCATCGGCAGACGGTTCAAGTTTATAGAGATATTCGGAAGCTGTAAAATAAATATCAGATTCGGTACAACCTACCGACTTTAAAGCAGTAACCACTTCATTTAAGAATCCTTTATTCGTTTTATTTGGTTCAATCTTATCTGCATAGTATTGGGTAAGCGTTTCGCAATCACCTGCACCACTGCTTATAAAACCTTGCACAACCCCATCTTTAACCGCAGCTAAATAATTAACGCTTTCTTCATCATTCCTTGCTTTAGCATTGGCTATTGCCTGATCTATATATCCTGTAACCATAAAATAGTCTTGTAAATATTGCTCTTTTGTGGAGTTACCTTTTAAGTATTCTGTTAAAGATGCAACCATAAAATAACCATAAGCGTCAGGAGGATCCATTTTATCTTTCATATCAAGAATAGCTTCTTTCAACCATTCGTATATTACTTTGGAATCGGCTTCATCGCCCATCATTTCCATGTAATCGTATGTTTTGTAGGCCAAAACAGTACCTTTCGGATCATCGCTCCCAAAATATTTAAGTCGTGTATCGTAAATTTCCATTACCTTATCCACTAAGGCTTTTTTCTTGGCCGGATCTGTTTCCCGGGAATGCAAGAATTTAAATATACGAGGACCATAAATATAGATGTTTTTACTCGATGCAGGACAGTTTTCATAAACATAATGCCATGGTTCTAACGCATCTTGATAAACCTCTGCTTTTGCCGCCGTTGACATAAGGCTCAAATTTATCAGACATTTTACACTATCTTCTCCTTTTCCATACGGTGCATTAACAGGGTCATATCCCGCCTTTTGCGCCATAACTCCCATTATTGTTGCTAAAGCAAGAAAACCAGATAATACTATTTTTTTCATTTTATCGATGTTTATAATTTAATATATTAGTAGGACGATTCGTTAAAGTAAAAGTTTAACATTCATCTTTTTTATTCACAAAAAAATCGTTTAAGTTACTCAAACTGACGTTTAAAAAACCAGAATTCATTAATATTCATATTTATTGTTATTTTAAACATCTCTTCCTTTATCATGTAATCTTTGTCAGGTTTAAGAAGCGAATAGCCAAATCCGAGATTTAACAAAGAAACCCTACCGGTGTACGTATCTCTAAACGGCAAACCAAAACCAATGTTTATCCCATATTCCTTAAACCCTCCTGTTACTGAATTGGAATTATTTATAGGATTTATAGGATTATATACATTTACGTTATTATACGAATTAGCAAAAGAAAATCCGCCACGAAAACGTATTCTGCGGAAAAAATCGCGGCTAAAGGGATCGATCACATATTCTGCTCCCGCTCCAATACGATACCGATTATTAAACCGATTATTAAATCGCTCATCGGGATCCATTTTATCCATTTTATCCAAAGCTGATGGGTATTCCATTCCTTTCCATGGCTGATAAGTGCCATCCACTCCAACCAACCAATTTTGATTAGAATAAGTTACTCCTACTCCAAAAGAATTAGGGAAACGAAAAACTTGTGAAGGAATCGTATCATTTTTAAGAATCTGTTTGATATTTCCATTGGCATCCAACAACCGATCGTAAGAATAAATGGGTGCTTTGGTATTTATTTTCGGTGTATAAACTAATCCAACTGTAACCGACTGCATTCGATCGATGGGATATGTGAGCTGAATTCCAAAATCATATTTGATATCCCGAATCGAAAATTTATCGGCTGCTATTCTCGCTAAAGTAGTATTGTCGATCGAAGGCAATTGTTTGTTGTGTTCAATATTTCCGAAAAAATATGCAACATTCAAACCTAAAGACAAATACTTAAATGGCTCGTAAGCTATTCCTCCATATATTTCGCTTAATCCACCGGAACCATTATATACTTCACTATAAGCAACATCAGATAAATATCGTGCTTGACCAAAACTATAACCAACTTTTGAGTAAGGAAGTAATCCAATGCTTGCACCTATTTTTCGCATAATAGGGAATTGCATTGCAATATAATCCAAGTTTCCGTTATAAAAATTTTGTTTGTCCATTCCATCATTATAGGTCGCATACTGACCGGAAACGCCTATATCGAATATAAACGTAAGTGTATCAAGTTCGGAGTATGAAGCCGGATTACCCGGATTAACCTGCTGACTCCTTCTTAATCCGTAACTGATACCCCCCATTGTTTCAGATGCTCCAATAGAGGGATCGGATAATAATCCGTAACCATATCGACCGTAAGGCGAATTAGAACCTACTTGCTGAGCTGCAGCAACAAAGGTAACTATAAATAAGACTACCGATAAAAAGAAACGTTTTCTCCTTTTTCCCATTCTGTTTCTATCTAATCAACAAACTTTAGTTCATTAACTTTCACAAGATTGATTTGAAATTGCAAAGATGACATATTTTTGCATTGTAACCAACAATTCGTTTCTCTTCTTCATGTTAAAAAGAATAAAGTTTGTTCTCTGCAAAATGCACAAAAGTATAAAATTGCTTCATCTAAACATTGATTCACTTCTCTATACTACAAAGTAAACAAAAAAGATTTGGAAAATAAAGAAGGAACTTCATTTTGTTTTGCCATATCTATTAAACGACACAATTTCATCTATAGGTTTTCTCTTCTTTTCACGAAGAGGCTGCGTACTATAGCCGATAACAATATCGAGCCAAACTCTTTTTGATTGCGGAATAGCGAGCAATCTTTTTATTTTTTCTTCATCGAACCAACCCAAAATGCAAGAGCCTAATCCTTCCGCATGAGCTGCCAGTACGGCATATGCGGCTGCAATACCCAAATCTATCTGGGCATAATCTTTATTTTTAATCCATCCCCCGATTCCCGACATTAAATTTACTTTTTCTTCAACAAGTAAAATATGAACGGGAGCTTGCTTAGTAAAATGATTTAATCCCAATACTCGTGTAGAAGTAGCGTCTGCAACTTTATTTTTTAATTCCGGATCATCAACTACTATCAAATGCCATGGTTGAGCATTACACGCCGAAGGAGCCAATTGCACCGCTTTTATAATTCGGTCGATCTTCTCTTTTTCTACAGGCCTATTGGGATCGAAGGCACGATCGCTCTGCCGCGTTTTTACAAATTCAACAAAATCCATTTATTCAGTTAATGCCATTAGTCGGCTGATATATTTGCCGATAATATCAAATTCAATATTTACAACTGACCCTTTCTCAATCTGACAAAAATTGGTTACATCATGGGTATAAGGAATAATAGCTACCTTAAAGGTATTATCGGTCGGTTCAACTACCGTCAGGCTTACGCCGTTAACCGTCACCGACCCTTTGTCGACTGTCAAATACCCTTTTTTGGCCATTTCTTTATCGAATTCGTATTCGAAAGTGTAATACCAACTTCCATCAGCCTCTTCAACCTCGGTACAAACAGCTGTTTGATCCACATGCCCTTGAACAATATGGCCATCTAAACGGCCGTTCATGAGTATGCTGCGTTCCAAATTCACCTTATCTCCTACTTTCAATAAACCAAGATTAGAACGGTCCAAGGTTTCCTTAACAGCCGTAACCGTATAGGTGTCTCCATCAATAGAAACAACTGTTAGACAAACACCGTTGTGCGATATACTTTGATCAACTTTTAATTCATCGACAAAAGAACATCTCAAGGTAATATGAAGATTCCCTTTTTCTTTATTTAAAGCTACAACAGTAGCTGCTTCTTCTACAATTCCCGAAAACATAATCTTTTCACTTTTTAAATCGTTCGAAAAATTTTTTAATTATCCTTTTTTTAAAATTCGATTTACAAGAAATCGTCCCAATTTTTCACTTCTACCAAATAGAAGCTCTCTTTTCTTTAGGTAAATACATGGGATCGGCAGGTTGAATATCGAAAGCCTCGTACCATGCATCGATATGCGGCAGCGCACCATTTACGCGCCACTTGCCTAGCGAATGAGGATCAAGCTTGGTTAAACGAAGGATTTCTTCATCGCGGATATTAGCCGCCCAAAGTGTTGCATAAGAAAGGAAAAAACGCTGAGGCGGGATAAAACCATCTATTTTTTCTTTCGATTTTGCTTGCGGCGTTTTCAAAAACGCATGATAAGCAATCTGAAGACCTCCATGATCGGCAATGTTTTCCCCCAATGTAAATACTCCATTTGCATGAACAGTATCCAATACAACAATATTATTAAAATAATCCACCAGTACTTTAGCTCTTTCTTCAAAGCGTTTTGCATCATCTTCCGTCCACCACTCGTTCAAATTTCCAACTTTATCGTATTTCCTTCCTTGATCGTCGAAACCATGTGTCATTTCATGGCCGATAACTACCCCGATACCTCCGTAATTAATCGCATCATCACCCTTCATATAAAAGAAAGGCGGTTGTAAAATTCCTGCAGGAAAGCATATTTCGTTGGACGATGGATTATAATACGCATTCACGGTTTGGGGCGACATAAACCATTTGCTTTTGTCTACCGGTTTACCAAGATCCTTAATCATATCGTTATATTCGAAATCGGAACAGCGCATTATATTCGCCCAATACGAATCATTTTCAATTTCGAGAGCCGAGTAATCCTTCCATTTGTCCGGATAACCTATTTTAACAGTAAAGGCTGCTAATTTTTCCTGAGCCTTTGTTTTGGTGGTTTCACTCATCCATTCCAAATTATCAATACGTTCACCCAATGATTTCATTAGATTATCTACCAACTCCATCATACGTTCTTTTGCTTCGGAAGGAAAATATTTTTCAACATATAACTGTCCGACTACTTCGCCCAAAGCGCTGTTCACCACATCGATGCTTCTTTTCCACCGAGGTTTAAGCTCTTTACTACCGCTCATAGCTTTCCCGTAGAATTCGAAATTGGCATTCACAAAATCATCGCTCAAATAAGTAGCAGCTGAATTAATAACTTTCCAACTTAAATACTGACAAAGATTTTCAATGGGCTCTCGGTTAATAATCGCAATCGATGTTTGAATAGGTTCAATCTGAGATACATTCAAACTATCAATCCCCTTGGCTCCCATTTGATCAAAATAATATTCCCAATCAAAGTGTGCAACTTTGGTATTAAGTTCACTCACCATAAATTTATGGTAATTCAATTCAGGTATACGGCGCATCTCTT
>Ga0208693_1001034_pt1 | contig 20742 bp, 10 predicted proteins | sample AD_UKC071_MetaG_FD_184438 | JGI IMG/M metagenome (GOLD analysis project Ga0208693, IMG submission 184438) | Active sludge microbial communities of municipal wastewater-treating anaerobic digesters from USA - AD_UKC071_MetaG (SPAdes) (version 2) | ecosystem: Engineered > Bioreactor > Anaerobic >... | reverse complement strand
TGCTGGCCGAACAACGCGAGCTGCGCACCCGACTCGACAACGATCGCGTCATGGTCATCACCCCCGAAGCCCGTAGCACCGCAGCGCTGGTGGAGGCCCGCCGCCGCGGGCTCGCCACGGAGGAGGATGCACGGTGACCAGCCAGGCGCCCGCAACGGCGCAGCCCGTCATGGTCGCAGCATTCCCCGGCCCAGGACGGCTCGTCACCCATGCCTACCGCGAACTCCAGATCGCAGCGACCGGAACCAAAGAACAGCTCAAAGCTCTCGGCGACATCAATACCCTGCCCAGGCCGTGGGAGCCAGGCACCTGCACAAACTCCGATCTACGGCTCGAACTATGGCAATGGCTAGAGGCCGTGGTGACCTGGCTCAACAGCCAATACGTGTGGGACGTCGCCACCATGATCCCCAGCTGCTGGCCGCAACACCCTCACCTGGTCCACGAGATCGCCGTCCTGGCCGACCAACGACGCCGCGCCGGCACCGCACTGTCCAGCGACGCCCTGGAAGAGTGGCACCGGTACGCCCTGCCTGCCTTCACCGAACGAATGCGACAACGAGTGAAGGCCCACTGCGAGGAAGGCCACCAACCATGGCCAGCCAAGGGCCGATACACCCGGCACACCGCCGAGGCCGCCGTCGAGAATCGACACCAGGTCTACCGTGACGACACCGCCGTACCGCTCACCGCCCCTTCACCAAGTGCAGGTCCTCGCCTGCACATCGTCGACGGGCAGCGCGTCGACACCCGAACCGGCGAGATCATCGACTAACAGGCCCAGGCCGAATCTCCAGTGGAGGGAGAGCGTCGACGACGGCCATGGTTTCCAGACTGACCGTGACGATGCGCGCGAGCAGGTCGATGATGTAGCGCGGATCACCGACCTCACGTGACCAGTCGTTCGGGTCGTTAACGATCCCGGAGGCATTGTCGGTCTTCACCTGGTAGCGGTCGATGATCCACTCGACCGCAGACCGGCTGCCCAGCATGTAGCGGTAAGCGTCCTCGGGGATACCGCTCAGCGTGATCCGCGAGTTGTAGATGACCGTCGAGCGGTCGGCGACAAGCTTCTTCGTTTCGGGGTCTCGAACCTTTGCGAAGGACATCTTATCCACACGGAAGTGGTCGTACGCCGCATCGCCTGTCGGTGTCGAATCGTCCAGCCCCACAAGAGGGTAGGGATCGACAGTCTCGTAGCCGAGGTGGAGTTCGGAGAGCCGTCGGCCAGCCTCGACGTACGGCCACGAGTCGGTCACGAGCGGGACGCGCGGGAGCATCTTCTTCAGATCGGCGGCGTAGGTCTCCCGGTACTCGGGGGAGTGGAGCAGCCCATAGGTGTAGAAGAAGACGTCATCCTTCGTGATGCGTTCGCCGTACGCCGCCCGGAAGGTGGCAAGTGCGTGGTCGGTGATGTTGTCGATTCGGCGATATCCGTCCACCAGATGGCCGCAATCGGCGGAGTCAAAGGCGAGCATCCCTTCATCGGCTTCAACCTTCTCGTACCGCCACCGCGCAAACAATTGACCAGCGTTCGACCCGTACAGCGCGAGGTCAGGGACCTGATCGACCGCGAGAGCGGCGAACGGCTTCTCGGCCCCAGGGTTCAGCGCGTAGAAGCCAACGTTGGAATGATCCCGCGTCGGGAACAAGTCCTTTAGCCTTCCTTGGCGTGGGTTCCATTCCGTGTGGAAATAGCTGCGTTGGCGATGGAAAGGACGGTATATCGAGGTACGAATCGCATCTTGGCTGAACTCTCGCCGTTGGTCTCGGGCGACTGCCTGCTCAGCGCTCACATCCCACGCCAGGTCTCTGGAGTCTCGATTTAGCACGTGGCGCGCATCTCTGCGGATCGCGTCGCGTTCGATCTCATAGTTTCGAATGAGTCGAGCCATGGATTCTCCCACTGCCGCTCGACTGCTCCCATAAACCCACGCGTCTCGGTTGGTCTTGAGGCCGCCGGAGTAGAGTGCGAAGATGCTGGTGTCCTCCTTGTCTCCGATGGGCAGGAAGGTGCCGAAGTCGTCGCGGCGTTGGTTGAGCCAGTCGCCGTCGGCATTGGGGGTGATCAAGGTGACGGGCTCGAGCGCGGATAACCGTTCAGCTGTTTCGATTTTGGCCAGCTTGTCTTCTCGGATGAGGTAGTCCCCGATGTCGGTGTAGTGGATGCGCGCTGCTCCGCTGCGGTTCGGGTCCTTCACCAGGATCGTGACGGCGACGGTGGCGCGGGAGCCGCCACCGAAGACCTTTCCGCCCTCCTTGCGTGACTGCTCACCGGCCGTGCGCTGGTTGCCGCGCAGGTTGAGGATGTGGATGTCGCTGAACTCGTTGGCGAGGCAAAGCCGCATGCCGTCAGCCGTGTTCGAATCGAGCCAGCCACCGTTGGTCACGAACGCGACGACGCCACGGTCGGCGATCCTCAGCGAGGCCCATTTAATCGCGCGGATGTAGGAATCATAGAGCGAGTTCTTCAAGGTCGCCGTTGAGCGGGCGGCGTAAGTGTCGCGGATAGCGGCGTCGAGGGTGGGGTAGGACTCGTTGGCGTTGTCGTCGTTGGCTGAATCCTGCCCGGAGGAGTAGGGCGGTTCCCCCGAGTGTTCAAGCGTGTTGCACCTGGACAGCAGTGACTCCTCGGGAGCTCTGCCCTGGGGGGTGTTGCCGGCTCCACGTTCTAGAACGACCCGAATCGAGCACCCAGGCTAGAACTGGGTCTCATCGCTAGAACGATCAGACCCGGCACAATGCATCTCTGGCCGGCTGTTGGGCACGCACCGACCAAACGCGCCTAGCGAATCTCGGTGTCCGTGAAGCCCATCTGCTCGAGGTTCGTGCGGAGGGCCGCGATGACGTCGTCGTCCAGCTTGTCGAGCTCGTCGCTGGACACCTCGATGTGGAGAGTGATGTTCGCGCCGACGTCGGTGAAGTGGCTGACGATCTCCTCGGAGATCGCTCGGCTGTCACGGATGAACCGGACAGGGTCCGCAGCCTTGGCCGCGTACATGCGCGACGGGCGCGTGCCAGGGTCGTCCTCGTCGTCTCCCGTCCGACTCGGTGGTCCTGGCTGGTCGGGATCCACTAGCACGACCGGGTCGTCTGTGGTCGTGGGTTCGTCCTCGTCGCGCGAGGGGCCTGTATCCGGCGTTTGATCCCGCTCGACCTGCCGCCGTGCGGTGAGGGGGTCGACCAGCAGGCCGCTCGGTTGGACGTGGTGCGTCCGGTCGAAGGACAGGCCCTGGTATTTGCCTGCCTCGTCGACGTAGTCGGCGTAGGCGAGCCCTCCCTCGGTGACGGCGAGGGTGGAGTCGGGCCGTTGGCGGACCGTTTCCACGAGGACCTCAGGCCCCACAAGGCGGGGCATGTAGACGTAGTCCGCGAAGTACCCCGTGACCTTGCCGAGCTCGACGTGCGGGGTGTCCTCGGTCCACAGGTTGAGCTGGTCGATCCAGCGGCGCAGGAAGGACACGGGGTAGGTGGAGTAGATGAGCTCGGAGTCGTTTGCCTTGCGGGTCACCCGCTCAGCGATGGTCCCGTCACCGTTCATGAAGATGGCGTCCACGACCATCTCCGGGGCGCCGGCGTCCTGGGCGGGGTTGAGTACCCACCGGTACGCCTCCTTGATCGCGCCACGCATGGTCTGCCTCGCCTGATCCTCACGGCTGCGGGCGTTCGCGACCGCGTTCGGGGCCAGGTTCAGATCGTCCGCTCCATCGACGACGGACTTCCACGCTTTCCACGACCGCACCGCCCGCAGGAGCGTGTCGCACCGGTCCGCGTCCGGTGCCGCGAACACGAGCGCGTTCTTGTGTATCCGGGCCGCAGTACCGCGACGCTGGAGGAAGTCGTGAATCGTGGCCTCGGCCGGTGACAGCGGCTTACCCGACCCCGTCTTCCGGAACGGACGATCCGGTCCGAACACGACCAGACCCGCGGTGGGCGTGTCTTCCACGTCAGCGGACGTGGCGGGCATCCGGTGGACACGGGCGAAGACGCCCTTGTCCTTCTCTTCTCGCATGACGGAGGTCAGGGTCTCCAGGATCTCGTCGTCGTGGTAGGAGTCGGCCCTGGACCGTGCGAGCTGGGCGAGGTTCTGCGACAGGGACAGGGAGTACCGGTCACCGTCACGGTTCACGTACGAGCCGCGCTCAGCGATCTGACGCAGCGCGTCCGCGACATGGGCCGGGTTGTCGCCCGGGTAGGTCGCACCGAGGACGACACGCTTCTGCTCGATCCCGCGATTTACGACCTCCTTGCCTTCGCTGTCGCGGCGGTTCGCCGTCGGAGCCGAACCGAGGAAGAGCGCCCGCGCGGCACGCTGGCCCGCCATCGTGCGACCGAGCAGCGGGATGTCCCGGTCGACCCCAGCCGCGGTGGACGTCGGCCCGGCCAGGTCAGTGTCGATGACCGGCCCCCACCTATCATCCAGGTGCGAACCGAGTTCTTCGACGACCTTCTTGTCCTCCAACGGGACATTCGCAGGCAGGATCACTGCTCCGGCGTCACCGCGCGACCACAGAGAATGGACCACAGTCGCCATGAGGCGCAGCACCCCACGGGTTTCGCTGAACCGCTCGAGCGTGGACCAGTCCTCATACAACCGCTCGAACAGCTCAGGGTGGATCGGGTACGCATCACGCAGGCTGCGCTCGTACCCGAACTCACGCACGTCCGTCGGCACGTCCGCCATGTGCTTCGTGTAGTGCTCCTTGAACCGGGACACCACCAGATCCCGAGCCGCCAGCTGTTCCCGACCGAACGGTTTGAACAGGCGCCGCCGCACGATCTCGTACGACTCAGACGTCGTCGCAGGCTGCCACGGCGTCTCCACCCGGTGGATCACGGAGCGGAGACCACGCAACGCCTCCAAACCCGCGGTCCCGCCGATCTCGTGCGCGTTCTCGACAGTCAACGCCCCCATGTCCCGCACCGAGTCCGACGCGGGCAGAGACACCACCAGCAGCGCCTGCGGTGCGTTCTTCGTCGCCTCCGTCAGCGACTGCACGAACGTCTGGTGCGCGTCGAACGTCCCAGCCGGGTACACCGACTCCGCCGACCAGAGCTGACGCAGGTACGCGACCCACTCGTCGATCAAGATGACGCACGGGGAGTACTTGTTCAGCAGCTCGTCCAGAAGCGTCGTTGTCGGAGGGGAGCCCCTCTCGTCGTCCTCACGCACCAGCTCATAGCCGTCCGCACCGCCGAGCTGCCACGCGATCTCACCCCACATGGTGTTCACACGCGTCCCGTCGCCCTTCACCGACCCCCGCACGGACAGGTCGTTCCCGACGATGACGACGCGGTTCACGTGGTCGGGCAGCCCGGACACATCGGCTTCGTCGCAGAGCTCGCGCATCCCGTCAAGCTCGTCTGCGGACTTTCCAGAACAGGCGTGGTACACCGCGAGCAGCGAGTGGGTCTTCCCGCCACCGAACGTGGTCATCAGGTCGACAACCGGGTCACCTCCAGAGCCAGCCATGCGCCGCACCGTGGTGCGCAGCAGGTCGCTCAAGCCACGCGTCAGGTACGTGCGGGAGAAGAACTCGACAGGGTCTGCGTACTCTGACCCAGCCTTGCCCTGGTGGACGAGGCGCAGGTCGGCGGCGAACTGTGCCAGCTGGAACGTGCCCCTTGCGACGTCGTCATGCGGTTCGACGACGGAACGCCACGAAGGGAGCGCACCGGAGTCGATCTGCACGTCCAACGTCTTCTGGGTCTCACGCTGGAGCCGGCGCTGGTCCTCCTCGAACCGGACCCGGCGGAAGTCCCGCCGTGCGTCCTCGATCGAGTCGGCCGCAGCGGGGTCTCCCAGTGCGCGGACGAGTTCTTCGGCCTCGACGAGGACGCGTTCGCACCGGTCAGAGGTGAAGCGTTCCCCGGTAGCGAGGTCAGCCGCCGCGAAGAAGACAGTCTCGACCGAGCGCCGATCCGACACGCTCACCTTTGCCGCGACCTCGTCCCATGCCTCCATGAGCGCCCACAGCCGAGGCCCTGCATCCTCAACGGACCACGAGGGCGCATCTTTGGCCAGTCCGAGCGTGATCCGCCTGCCAGCGTCCCCCGGCTGGGGTTCCTTACCCTCGGCGCGGGCAGCAAGGAAGGACCACCAGTCCTGTCCGTACGTGCTCACCATCACAGGAACCAGTGCTGCGCTCAGCACGTGGTTCACCTTGACCAGGACGGACTCGACACGATCCCGGTTCGACACAGCCATCAGAACAGTCCTTCCGTCGGGGCATTGGCCACAAGCCGTGGCCACACTTCAATGAGCGCGTTGTAGCGCTCCTCGTCCCTCGTGCGTTGCGTGCTCGCAGCGATCGCCGCGAGCCGGTACGTCAGCATGCGTGCCGAATCGGCCAGACCCACCTCGTCCACCTTGGCCAGCAACCGCGCCGCCTCTGTCTGGCCGCCGCCGTCGATGAGGCGGTCCACCAGGTGGTGAACTGCCTCCCAGGAGGTCGCGCGGATGTCCGATGTTGGATCCCAGTCGCGGTCCAGGCCAGTGATTCCCACCGCGGTGACCTTGTTCGGCTGCTGGCTGATGACGCCAGCGCGGGCGACGTCGTCGACGCTGATGCCCTTGGGTCGCGCCAGGGCGTCGGCCTCACCGAAGGTGCCAGTTGCCCAGCCGTGCTTGTGCCACCATGCAACCGCGAACTGTGAATCTGCGTCCAGGTAGCCTTCCTGCTCCTCCTGCACCTCGGCGTAGACGCTGTTGATCAAGCGGAGCGCGTCGTGGACACCCAGGGGGTTGCCTTCCTGGTCGATGACGGCGACGTACCTGGAGAAGATCGACATGCCTGGCCCCATGACCGCTTGGGCCATGTCCACGGGCAGGATCGAGGCTTCCTGGAGTGCGTGCACCGCGTCGGGGAGTTCGCGCCTGAGGACGCGGTTGAACTCTCCGAGTGAGCTCGTAGTTGCGTCGCTGCTCCTCGGCCTGGCGACCATCGCGACGTACGTGGCGACCGCGTTCGTCCCTTGGCTCACGAGACGGGTGCTTCCCGTGCCGTGGATCGGCCAGGCACCCGTGATTTCTAGGTTGGCGGCCAGCATCGCTGTCAGGATTGACGACCAGCGTGTCTGCTCGTCTGTGCCCGACTTCTGTTCCTTGGAGGCATACACCACAAGCATCGGAAGGTTCTGGCCCAACTCACCGGCCAAGGACTGGAACGCTTCGGTGAAGCCGTCGATGAAGTACTGCTTCGCCGCGTTGGCCCCACCGTGATGGCTCGGGATCGCGGTCAGTTCTCCGGCCTTAGGCGCGGCGATCGTGCGGTACAGGTCAGGATGGACGTCCCGCAGGGCTCGTCGGTGCCACACGTAGAAGTAGTCGGACAGGTCCGCATAGCCGATTGCGTCGAAGTATGGAGGATCGGTCGCGACCAACGCAGGTCCACCTGCCTTAGCCTCTCGTGCGTCTGCCAGACCAGTAGTCCCCTTGCCGTGCGGTACGTGCTCAAGTGCCTTCAGCGACGTGTCCAGATACTGCATCCACCCGCCTGCGCGCCCTCCGAACGGGCTGATCTCGGTGAAGTCCCAAGTCATCGGCATGTCGTTCCGACCAAACGCTGGGTGCGTCCGGTTCGAGCCGCCGCTTCCGTGCTCAACCCGGGTCTGAGTGGACTGATAATGGGCGAGCTTGCCTACGGCGATTCCAAGTAGCGTCACGACGGCTCGGGCCCACTCCTCGGAACCTCCGTCAGTGACTACTTCCTCAAACATGTCAGCGACTTGGTCGGCGAACGTAGTGAGGACCTGCAGCTGACGAGGCGTGTGTACGTCGCTCCACTCGAGCATGCCGTAGTTGGTGACTCGGATGCCCTGGCCCTTCGGGTTGATGGGGACCTCAGGCAAATGATCCGGCCGCCGGGCTTGTGCAGCGGCGGCCTCGACTGCCGTGGGCGTTCGGAAGGTGCGACGACGTCGCTTCCCATCGTTCGTCTCATCCATGACAGCCAGGAGCCGAAGCCCCATACGCCCTGTCGAACCCTCAGCCCTCAGATACTTACCATCCAAGATCGCGGGGCACGCGACGCAGGCAAAGACACCGTCACCGACCTTTGGGGAGGGTGGTGCATCGCCCGACGGACGCGTGATGACATCGAGCAAGACCTTCCCTTCAGATGCCGTGGGTTCGATCCATGTTCGTGCCCCCGCCTTCTTTGAAAGCCACCAAGATGTCGTCAAGATGGTCTCGATGCGGCACGCTGGGTTGGGACAGGTCGCTGTTCGTCCCCAAACCCACGCGATGGCGTTCTGGCCTTCGCCGTCAAGTATGTAGAGCGGTGCCAGCTGCTCCCTTGCCCGCTGTTCCACGAGGCGTGCGTAATGCTCGACGTCCTGAATCAAGCCGTCATAGCCGTGGTACTTCGCCCGCTGCGGTTGCGTGAAGAGCCCGTCAGAGTTGGTGTGATGGGTGAGAGGTTGCTGGTCCCATACCTTCGGCAGAGTCTCGGTGAGAGTTCGCGTGATGAGGACCGGCACCGGGTTGAGGTCGGACCCGCGCGTGGTCAACCCGAGCCGTTGCGCTTCGACCAGGGTTGACCCACCCCCGCAGAAGGGGTCGAAGACCACCGGCTGGCCCTCGGGGAACTGCTGGCTGAGGATCCGCTGAGACTCGCGCAGGTCAGCCTCGTCGGGAGGGTTGCCACCGTTCTTCATCAGCCGACGGATTAGATCCAGCAGAGCTGAACGTTTCTCCTCGTCGTCCGGGTCATCCACGAGCGCCGCGAATAGGAGGGCCCTCCATGCCGGGAGCGGCATCGGTGCGAACCACTTGTGAAGGTTACGGATCGTGCCGGTCCGGCGATCCTTGTCAGCCTTGCAGGCTGCGTTGATCTCATCGAGAGGTAGCGCCACCTCGATGAGTTTGCGCGGTTGTTCGGTCACGGGTGCATGTCCTGTCCGTCGTTCCAGAAGTCGGCCCACCTGAAGACCGTGTGACGGGTCCGCGGGTCTGGCGGGGTGGTCATAGGGTCACGCACGTACCTGACACGGGTTGACCCGTCCGCAGCGACCTCCGCGAGGGCGAGCACAGCTCGTTCGCCCTTGTTGAGAAGGTGGACGATCTCCTGCCTGGTGACGATGAAGTCCTCAGCCCCTTCGATCCGTCCCTTGACCTCGATGAAGTCGAGCCCGGCGGGGGTGTCGGACTCGATGTCATAGCCAGGGTTGTTCCTGACCATCTCCCGTGGCGTGTGGCCCTGTGCGGCCTCGATCGCGAGGACGGCGTCAACAGCGGCGCGCTCGACACGTTCGGTCTCCTTGGCGTAACGGGCTGCACCCTCGGGGTCACTGAGCGCGGTGACCCACCCTTGGGGGATGACGATGAAGGCCCCGGTAATGCGGGGGGCGCGGGCGGAGACCGCTTCTTCCTGGTCCAGTTCGCTCATGCGTCGTTCGAGTCGCCTGGTGAGTTCGTCGGCTCGGTTTTGGGCTTCCTGCCCGGGGAGTCGAGTCTTCTTACCGGCCTTCTCTTGGTCGTACAGTTCGGCGGCTCTACCGTCCCAATAGCGGATGGATGCGGTAAGGCGTTCGCGGACAAGTCGGCGGGTCTTCTCGACCCGCGCCTGGGTGCTGGCCGTCACGTCGTTCGCGTGGTTGCGAGCGACGGTCGCAGCCGCGTACCTGTTCAGCGTCTGCTCGATGCCCCCGGCGTTGAACGCGGCCTCGCTGGTCACCTTGTCCATGTGCGCTGAAACTTCGGCGGGCAGCGGTTGCAGGTTCGGGATCGGGGTCTGGTCGATCGGGGAGATGGCCGCGTCGGTGTCGAGACGCAGGTACTGCACGCGGCTGGAGATCACGAGCGGTTGACGGTCTCTGCCGGTGCGTCCGTCGACCATGTCGTGCTCGAGCATGCACACCAGGTAGGGCGTCGTGGATGCGTCGGACGGGTCGTGAAGGATGGTGCCCTTGCGGAGGCTTTCGCCGTGGTCGTCCGTGATGAGGCTGGTCATGGCGAGCATCAGCGGGTGGCCCGGATGCATCAGGGTTGCGTCGCCGTCAAACCCGTGGACGCGTTTGGTGGCCGGGTCGAACGTGATCCGGTGGTACTGCTGCACGACCGGGGTGCCGCGACCGATGATGCGGTCACGTTCACGGATCCGCGCCGGGACGTTCCGCAGCTCGTACCGGCCGTGCTCGCGCGGTCGTGCCGTCCCGTTCAGGTTCGTGAATGCGTCGAGGAAGTACGCCTCCACGTGGTGTGGTTGCAGCCGGGCTGCTTCGGCGCGTTCCATCTCCAGCCGGATAGCGTCGACCGCCTCGGTGTCCATGCTGGTGGGCACGAGTTGCTGGGAGTCCAGGAGCTCCTTGATACCGTCGCCGGCGTTGGCGTCGACGATCCGGAACAGTTCTTCCTGCCTGGCTGGGTCGTCGCCGTATTTGATGGCGTCGATCATAAGGTCGCGCAGCTTGTTGCCGTCGAAGACCTGCCCGAGCACGTCGAACACCTGGTCGGTGCCGAGCGCGACACGCTGCTGCTCGATCTTGTCGAGCAGTCGCGTGTAGACGTCGCCTTCGCGGGTGTCTTTAGCGAGCAGGGACCACATGTGGCACACGTTTGTCTGTCCGATGCGGTGGATCCGTCCGAACCGCTGTTCGATCCGGTTGGGGTTCCACGGCAGGTCGAAGTTGATCAGCAGGTGCGCGTTCTGCAGGTTGACACCTTCCCCGGCGGCGTCGGTCGCGACGAGGAAGGCGCACTGGTCGTCCTGCTTGAACGCCTCCTGCGCCTTCTTCCGGTCCTCACGTCGGACACCACCGTGGATCGTGACCACGCCGTCGTCACGGCCAAGGTGTGCGCGCAGCCGATCTGTCAGGTCGTTCAGAGTGTCCTTGTGCTCGGTGAAGATGATGACCTTGCGCCGTTGCCCAGACTTGTCCCGCAGGAGTTCGTCGTCAGAGTCGAGCACCTCACGCAGCTTGTCCCACTTCGCGTAGGACGGGGACGCCTTCACCCGCGCGGCCTGCTCTACGAGGTCTTCCAGGATCCCGACCTCGACCTGCAACTCCTCCACGGTCCGGGCCGCCGTTGCGGCGGACACGGCCTCGTCCTCGACCGCTTCTCGTTCAGCGTCGGTGTAGTCATCCACGTCGTGCTCGTCGTCCAGGTACGACGGAGCCTCGATCTGGGCTGTGCCGACCCCGTGCAAGCCCATACGGGCTTCCGAGAGCTCAGTGCGGAGCCGGTTCAGCCGTCGCTCGAGGGAACGGTGGATCGCAGTCGGCGATGACGCCAACCGTCGCTGCAGCGTGGTGAGGGCGAATCCGACCGCCCGGCGCTTCCCCCCGTCTTGGACGGCGTCAGCCAGGTTCATCTGGTTGCGGACGTAGTCGGTGACGTCGGCGTACAGGTCCTTCTCCGCCCCGGTCAGGTCGTACTGGACCGTGTAGGAGATTCGCTCCGGGAAGAGCTTCGTCCCGTCGAACGTGAGGAGCTTCTCCTTGACCATGCGCCGCATCAGGTCCGACACGTCGACCCGTCGTGTTCCGTCGCGCCCGACTCGTTCGAACCGGTCGGAGTCTAGGAGCGCCATGAACAGCTGGAACTGTTCCTCCTTGCCCGAGTGCGGGGTCGCAGTCATAAGCAGAAGGTTTCGGGTGTGCCGGCCCAGGCGTTCCCCGAGCTGGTACCGCTTCGTCTTGTTGACCTCGCCGGCCCACACGTTGGCGGACATCTTGTGGGCCTCGTCCACGATCACCAGGTCCCAGTCGACCGCGCACGCCTTGTCCTGGATGTTCTGCGAGTTCCGGGCCAGCACGTCCAGACGGGCGATCCACAGGCCGTCACGCTCGAACGGGTTGCGGTCGCCGTCGATGTGCTCGCGCGAAAGGATCCGCGCATCCAGCCCGAACTTCTCCGCGAGTTCGTCCTGCCACTGGTCGACCAGAGAGCCAGGGGCCACGACGAGCACGTTCGAAGCCGCTCCGCGAAGGATGAGCTCCTTGATCAGCAGCCCGGCCATGATCGTCTTGCCCGCTCCGGGGTCGTCCGCCAAGACGTAGCGCAGGGGCATCCGCTCCGGGGAGAGCATCTCCTCGTAGACGGCCTTCAGCTGGTGCGGCAGCGGGTCGACGTCCGAGGTGCCCAGGGCCGCTTGCGGGTCGAACAGGTGCGCCAGGCGCATCCTCCGGGCTTCTGCTGCGAGCCGGAACGACGCGCCGTCCGCGTCGAAGGAGAAGATGGATCCGGCTCTCACAGGCCGGATCTTCGCCAGGTCCTCGCTGTAGACCAGCTTCTCCGCGACATGGCCCTCGTCGTCGCGGTAGAGGACCTCCCATGCTCCGTCACCCAGACGGTCCACCGACCGAATCGTGACCGGTTCCGGGCCCGCCAAGCCCTGCACACGGGCACCAACTCGGAGACCTTCGGGCAGTGTCACGTCAGCAGCGTGGTCATTCACCTGCAAGCCTCCTTGGCTGGGCCCTTGTCGCGTGATGCACCACCCTATGGATGCCCACGGGACTGCTGAAGGTTCGGTTGACACCTTGACGTGCCCTATGGCTTGGTTACCCGTTGGCGTCTGCAGTCTCAGGCGGTGACGGTGGTGGTTTCGGAGCGTAGTTCGTATTCGATCGGGGTGCGGTAGCCGATGCTGGAGTGGCGTCGTTGGCGGTTGTAGAAGATCTCGATGTACTCGAAGATCGCGTTGGCCAGCTCGACTCGCGTCTTCGGGGCCTGACCCCTGGTAGTGGACACGCTGAATCCCGCACCGCGGGTGAGAGCGAGATGATCTGTCCATCATGGCCAGGAAGACTTACTCCGAGGAGTTCCGCCGTCAGGCGGTCGAGTTGTACGAGAGGACCCCGGGCGCCACGGTCCGTGGGATCGCCGATGACCTGGGGATCGTGCGGGGCACGTTGACTCAGTGGCTGCGCGCGTACGGCACGGGCACGAAGGTCGCCGCCGACGGCACGCGGGTCGACAGTCCCGTCCACCACACCGGCGGGAGGGCGGCCTCGGCGGCTTCGCCGGTCGATGAGACTCCTGAGCAGGAGTTGGCCCGGTTGCGAACGCGGGTACGGGAGCTGGAAGTCAACGAGGTCAAGCTGACGACCGAGCGGGACATCCTGCAGAAGGCGGCCAAGTATTTCGCCGGGGAGACGCGCTGGTGAGTCGCTTCCAGTTCGTCGCCGACCATGCCGCCACCTACGAGGTGAAGCGACTCTGTGAGCTGCTGGAGGTTCAGCGCTCGTCCTACTACGCCTGGCTGCAGGCCGCGCCGACCCGGGCCGAACGCGCCGCCGCCGACGCCGACCTGGCCGTCCGGATCCGCATCCTGCACGAGGCGGACAACACTCTGGGCGCCCCACGCGTCACGGCCGAACTCAACGACGGCGTCGAGCCGGATCAGCGGGTGAACCACAAGCGCGTGGCGCGAGTGATGCGCTGCGAGCACATCGCCGGCTACGTCAAGAAACGGAAGGTCGTCACCACACGGCCCGAACCATCCCGAGAAGACGTTCCTGACCTGCTGCAACGAGACTTCACCGCCGAAGCGCCGAACATGAAGTACGTCGGCGACATCACCTACCTCCCTCTGGGGGACGGGTCCAACTGGTACCTGGCCACTGTCATCGATTGTTACTCCCGCCGTCTGGTGGGGTGGGCCATGGCCGATCACATGCGCACCGAGCTCGTCGAAGACGCGCTCAAAGACGCGGCCGCCACGCGGGGCTGCCTGGTCGGGGCGATCTTCCATTCCGACCACGGGTCGGTCTACACCTCGAAGGACTACGCCAAACTCTGCCGCCGACAGGGGGTGACTCGGTCCATGGGCGCCGTCGGCACCTCAGCCGACAATGCGCTGGCCGAGTCGTTCAACGCGACCTTCAAACGCGAGGTCTTGCAAGACCGCCGCGCCTGGCCCGACGCTCTGACGTGCCGCCGCGAGGTCTTCAAGTGGCTCACCCGTTACAACACGCGCCGACGCCACTCCTGGTGCGGCTACCTCAGCCCCAACGACTACGAGGCCACCACCACGACCGCTACGCTGGCGACCGCCGCGTAATCAACCCCCGTGTCCACCAACAGGGGTCAAGGCCCTTCCACTTCTTGCGGTTCAGCAGCTCGATCTGCATCGAGGACCAGAACGATTCCATCATTGCGTTGTCGAGGCCGTCGCCGACACTGCCGAAGGACGGCATCAGGCCCGCGGCGCGGATCTTGTCGCCGAAGGCCCACGAGGTGAACTGGACTCCGTGGTCGGCGTGGACGATCCCACCCGGTGCGGGCCGGCGGTTGCGGATGGCCATATCGAGGGCGTTGATGACCAGGGCGCTGTCTTGTCGGGTGTCGATCGACCAGCCCACGATCCGGCGGCTGTAGGCGTCGAGGACGGCGGCACAGAAGACCTTGCCCTCGCGGGTCGGGTGTTCGGTGATGTCGGTGACCCACAGCTCGTTCGGGGCCAGGCGGTGGAACTTGCGGTTGACCAGGTCCTCGCTGGTCACGACACCACGCAGCCGCTTGACTCGCGCCGGCCCTGGTAGGCCGTAGATCCCGGCCTGGGTCTTGAGCACCGAGATCAGCCGCGAGCTGACCTGGACGTTCATCGCCATCGTTAGCTCAGCGTGGATGCGGCGGTAGCCGTAGGTACCGCGCGAGGCGACGTGGACCTCGCGGATCAGGCCGGTCAGCCACTCGCGGCGCAGTTGCGTGGCCGAGGTCGGCCGGTTCTTGTAGCGGTAGTAGCCGGGGCTGGAGACACCCAGCACCCGACAGCACTTCTTGACCGGGATGCCGGCGTCGACGAGGCGGTCGATCACCGGATGAACCCTTTTGGGTGCGGCTTCTCCTCCGCCAGGAACTTCGAGGCCGCACGGATGATCGCTAGCTCAGTCTCGAGCTCACGGATCCGTTTGCGCGCCGCCCGGAGCTCCGCGGACTCGGCGGTCGCAGCGGCCACGACAGCGCCCAGCTTGACGTCACCGAACCCAAGGCCTCCTCGGCTGATGGCATGCAGGCCCCACAGGCATCCTCCGGTAAGACCCACGCCGACGGCGGTGTACAGCGCAACGTGCCCACCTTCAACACGGGTGAGAACTGCGTGGCCAGCACGGTAGCGACGGCAGTCGGCATCAGGATGCGGTCGGGCAGCCGGCGCACGTCGAGGTCGACCGCGGAAAGCCACGCGCCGGTCACCGCCAGGGGCAGGATGACCAACGCCGCGTAGGGATGACCGGGGTCACCGCGTGCCATGGTCAGCGTCATCGCTATGAGGGTGGACGGAACGACCCACCAGGGGTCCGCCGGCGCCGGCAGATGCCGCTCGTCCGGACGTCGATAATCCAACCGGCGCAGATTCGCCAGCTGCAGGGCTCCTATGAGCAGCCCGAGGACGCCGGCAACGACTAACAAGCCCACGCGCTACTCCACCCTCTCACGCCAGTTCGTCCGTTGTGCCCTTCGACGCTAGCGCCGGGACCAGGGCGTGCGGTTGTCATCCACAGGCACCCGTGTCAGCGACGCGGCCCGTCGGGCCGGTGCGAGCGGGCCTCGTTGGAGCGGCGTTGGTGCTCGGCTCCTGTCAGCGGACTTGCCGGGGTGGCCGCATCGCCGGGGAGGCTATCCAGGGGCAGGTGTACCACCAGTCGGTAACGCAGGTCCTGCGCGGGCAGCTCGTTCAGTGGGCGTCCGGCTGTGAGCTCGCCGGTCAGGCGGGGGACGTCCAAGCCGGCGTCGTGGGCTTGCTGGAGCATGGCCGCGAGGGATGGCCAGTCGCCTTGTCGGCTCAGGCGTGGGTCGATCTGATCCGCTAGGGGTATCCATCGCTGCTCTGGCGGTGTCGTCGCCGTGGCCGCAGCCTGAGCGATGCGGGCTCGTACCTGGGTCATCTGTGAGAGCTGCTCGCTGACCACCGCCCGGGGGTCGGCAGACCAGACGCGGTCCGCGCGAGCCAGGGCCGAACGGACTTGCCCTGGCTCGACTGCACGGTTTGCAGCGACCTGCTGGCAGCCTTCGCCCCATCGGGTAGGTGATGCGGCGGCCAGTACGGCGGCCGCCGCACTGATCGCTTCATCGCCGGTCAGGTTGGTCAGCCGCTCAGTCAGGAGCACCTGGCTGAGCGGGGTGGCCGCCTCCAATGCTTCGAGGAGGGCATGGGCGCCTTGGTTGGTGAGAAGGTCGGCGGGGTCCGCCCCGTCGGGGAAGCTGGCGACCGTGGGGTCCATACCGTGCTGGGCCAGCAGCCAGAAGTCGCGGTGCGCGGCCATCTGCCCGGCGAGGTCGTTGTCGGTGGCCATGATCGGGTGCCGGCCGAGGTGGGCGAGCTGGTCGGCTTGTTCCTCGGTCAGGGCGGTGCCGAGCGGGGCAACGCCGACGTAGCGGCCTTGCCCGGCGAGGGTGACGGCGATGGCGTCCATGGGTCCTTCGACGATGACCGGGGTGGCGCCGGCGTCGATCGCGTCCGGGCGCATCCCGAACAGCTGGTCACCCTTGCGGAACAGAGTGGTCTGGGCCGTGTTGAGGTATTTCGGTCCGGCGTGGTCCTCATCGGTGAGATCAGGGTGGCGCCGCCCCACGAAGCCGAGGACCTGGCCGGCGTGGGTGATCGGGAAGACTGCTCGATCACGGAACCGGTCGATCAACCGCCCAGTGGAGGCGGTGGTGGCCAGGCCGGCGGCGAGCATTTCCTCGTCGCTGACGCCCTGGCGGCGCAGGTGGGACACCAGGTTGGTCCAGCCGGCGGGGGCGTACCCGGCGCCGATCGCAGGGTCTGTGGTGGCCTGTTCGCCGAGGCGTTGCTGTAGGTGCTGCTGCGCCCATGACCCGGGCAGCCGGGTTTGGTAGAAGGCTGTTGCTGCGGCGTTGAGGGAGGCGATCCGTTCGGGGGAGACAGCCGCGGTGTCCTGCTCGTAGGCGCGGTCTGATTGGCGGTCGATTTGGGCGTCGCTGGGGTACAGCGGGCTGATCGGCCGGGGGGCCGCAGCCAGGCTCAGGTAGGCGTCGTCGCTCCACGGCGTCAGCTCGAGCTCGTCGTCAGGTGATGGACCGTCGTGGTACTCGAGGTCGAGGTCCTCTTCCGGCCACCACGGCGCGGCGGGGTCGTAGGTGGCGGTGTCCGCGGGTACCTCGACGTCGTCCCACAGGTCCGCTGGTGGCGGGTCGAGCTCGTCCCAACCGGGGGAGGGGTCGTGCGATGCGGGGTCGTCACACAGCAGGCTGATCCGCCATACAAGGGCCTGGCACTCGTCGACGTCCTGACCGGACAGGTCCACGTCGGCCAGGAGGGTCTGCAGGCTGTTCCCGCGGGCCAGGGCGTGGTCGACCGTGGTGACCAGGGTGGGCCACCACGGGCTGTGTCGGATCGTGGCCGCCCGCCCGGCCCCGACGATCTCGTCGAGCCGCGGTGTCCAATCGCTGGCCAGGTCCTCGCTGTGGGCATAGGCCGCCACAGCCGGGGTCAGGTGGGCGCTGATCCGCCACCACAACGCCGCCGCAGCGTGGTCATCGGGCAGGTCGCCCCGGGCGGCCGCAGCCTGAACCAGGGCTGCGGCGTGGACGCCGGCGCGGGAGATGGCGGCCAGCCTCTCGGCAAGGACGGCGATGAACGGGTCCCGGCCTACCTGGGGGGCGATCCTGGCCAGCGTCGAGGACCATTCCTGGTCTGCGGGGGTCCGGGTCGCGGTCAACCCCGCACGGAGCTGGCGTTGATAAGTCGCCGCGGCTTTGCCTAGCTGAGGTGCGCCCGTGGGGCGCGTATCGGCAGGGTCTACCCCCACGGCGGCCCGCCACACCTCGACGGCGGCGACCAGGTGCGGGGGCGGTGCGGCGGCACCGGTGTCCACCCAGGCGGGCTGGATCGGTGAGGAGCAGGCCCGGTCTGCGACCTGCTCGGCCAGCGTCGTCACCAGCTGGGTCCGGGCAGCCAGGTAGGGGCCCCACGTCGCGTCGGCGGCCAGAGCTGGGGGGACGGCGGGGATCCATGGCAGGGGACCGGCGCCGGCGTTGCGCAGCCCGGATTCGTCCAGGCGCCAGTCCAGCACGGCGGCCACGTCGTCGGCGGTGTCAAGCTCGCGGGACGCGGCGGCCGTGGCCAGCGATGCCAGGGGGTCGATGCCGTGTGCGCCCAGCAGCACCAGGTGTGCGCGCAAGGTCGGCCAGGCCGGTTCATCGGTTAGGCCGGGGCGGATACGGTTGGCCTCGGCGTCCAGCCGGGTCATGGCGTGTTCGCCGAGCAGGTGTTCGCCGGCGACGTAGAGGGCGTCGACGTAGCGGGCGGTGGCCTGCCCCAACAGGTGTGCCGGGTCGGTGTGGTCACGGGCCAGGGTCGTGGCCGAGCGGGGTGATTCGTCGCGGGCCAGGATTTGTTCCAGTTGCTCGCTGGCTGTGGCCGGGTGAGTCGACTGGGGGGTGATGATGCTGTGCGGATCGCCGTCGCCGACGGCCTGCACGTACAGGTGGTTGGCGGCCCGGCCGCGGGTGGCGGCGGTGTAGGCGAGCTGGCGTGACTCGCTGCCGGTCAGCAGGGTGTGGCTGACGTCGGCGGTGATCCCTTGAGCGGTGTGGATGGTGCAGGCGTAGCCGAGCTCGGTATGGGTGCGGACATAGTCGGCCGGCAAGGTGATGGTGAAGGCGTTGCGTTGGTGCGCAACCGTCAACGACCCGTCGTCGCCGATGGCCTGGACGGTCCACCGGTCGCCGTTCTTGACCCAGTCGGTGGGGGACAGGCGTAGGCGACGGTCGTTGCTGCGGGTCAGGACGACGTCGCCGATGCCTGCCTGATTGTCGTCCGCTAGACGCACCGACCCGTGTGAGCTGTGACCGCCGTTGGCCAGGCGATGGGTGCGGGCGCGGGCGTTCAGTTCGGCGGCCAGCTCGCGGGTGGGGGCCAGCATGACGGCGTCCCGCCCGGCGGACCGGTCCTGCGCCCAGGCCGCGAAGACGTCGTCGGTGATGGTGGCCAGGTCGCCGACGTGGACTCGTCCTTGGTCGAGGTAGTAGCCCAACGCTTCGGGTCGGCCTTCCCGCAACGCCAGGGATGCGGCGGCCTCGGCCGGGTCGGCGAACCGCATCAGCTCGGACAGATGGTTTGCGCCGTGCACGGTGGCGATGTCGCGCAGGACGCCGCCGGCCCCGATCGCCGACAGTTGCTGGTCGTCCCCGATCAGGCGGACGCTGGCACCGCGGCCGACGGCGTAGGTGATCGCGGCGTCCAACGACATGGTGTCCGCCATGCCGGCTTCGTCGATCACCATCAAGGTGTCCGGCCCGACCCGGGCATCCCAGTCGGTCATCTCGTCGTGCTCTAGTGACCAGATCAGCTTGGCCAGGGTGTCGGTGTGCTGCCCCAGCTGCTCACCCAGGGCGGCCGAGGCCGCCGCCGAGGGGGCCAAGCCGACGACGGTTCCGCCGCCGTCCACCCACGCGGTGGACAGGGCTCGCATCGCGGTGGTCTTACCGGACCCGGCGGGCGCGATCGCCAACTGCAAGCGCGCACCCGAGGTGGCCATGGACCGCACGAGAGCGGCCTGACCGGCGTTCAAGGTCATCCCGTTCGCGGTCGATTCCAGCAGCGCCAGGTCGACGACGTGGGCTGGTGTCGTGCGCCCGTCATGCTGGCCCGCACGCGCGACGATGCGTTCCTCGGCGGCCAGAACAGCCCGTGAGGTGTAGAGGTCTGCTCCGGCTACCCCGTAGGCGCTCGAACCATCACGACGACGAAGCGCCTCGGGCTCTTGAATGCCATCATCGGCACTCGTCAGATGCACCGAGTGCGAATCGAGAGCTTCACCTACGAGGAGCGTGACGACCGCAGCGACATCTTCCCGCGGCAGATCAGCGCTTCGGGCCACGCGCATCGCCTCGGCGTGGACGTGCCAGACCTGCCAGGTGGAGCGCCGTTCCTGCATCGTCTCGACGATCTGGGTCGCCGTCGAGGCGATCCACGCGGCATCCACCCGATCCCGGCTGTGAGCCTTGGGACGGCACGCTGCGGAGACCATCGCACGGACCGCGGCAGGGCCGCCGAGGACCTGTTCGGCCTGGGCTGCCCAGGCAGTGCGTTGCTCGGCCAGGCTGCGGGGCTCGTGTTTGTCCTCGCGGGTCTCCAGGGTGGCCTGCTGGGCCAGCTGGATGGCTTCGATCGGGGTTGGTGGGCGGCCGTGGGTGGCCTGGAAGTCCACGGCCAGCTCGGCTCGGCGGGCTTCGATGCTGACCCGGCGGGTGGACCAGCGGGCGTTCAGTGCGGGGTCGACCCCCACGATCTCCCGGATCGGACGCTTGCGCGGATCACCATCGATGCGGGGGGCGAACCGCACGCCCAACGCTTCCGACAGGCGACCTTCCAGAGCGGTGTTGTACGTCTCTGAGGCCGCGACGACGGCCTTGTAGATCAGCCGCCCGTCGATGGCCAGCCATTTGCCGCCATCGCGGGTTTGGACCTTGTTCGCGACGGCAACGTGGGTGTGCAGGTCCGGGTCCCCGGCCCGCGAGTCACGGTGGGTGAAGGCCGTGGCGACCAGGCCACGCACATCAATCTGCCTAACACCATTGGCCCCTTCACGGGTGAACAGGGCGTGGGACTCGATGAACGCCAGCGCATCAGCGACGGCGCCGGCGTGGGCCTTTTCGATGATCGCTGCGGTCGCGGGATCGGCGATCGCCCACAACGCGCTCACGCTCTTGACGGGGGAGAACGTCAGGTCGTACCCCGCGACCGCCGTCGTCTTCGGGCGGGAGTGCTTGGCGATCGTGGCGGCGATCTCACGGGCATCGGCCGGGTCGCGCCCGAACTCGGCTCG
>Ga0208693_1001033_pt1 | contig 20757 bp, 15 predicted proteins | sample AD_UKC071_MetaG_FD_184438 | JGI IMG/M metagenome (GOLD analysis project Ga0208693, IMG submission 184438) | Active sludge microbial communities of municipal wastewater-treating anaerobic digesters from USA - AD_UKC071_MetaG (SPAdes) (version 2) | ecosystem: Engineered > Bioreactor > Anaerobic >... | reverse complement strand
TAAACGAGGCGTGCCGCCGGCTCGGTGGCTGGCGACTTTTTGACTGTGATTTATACGTTACGCTTGAGCCCTGCCCGATGTGCGCCGGCGCAATCATCAACGCGCGGATTAGCCGGGTGTTCTACGGCGCAAAGGACCCAAAAGCCGGCTGCTGCGGCACGGTGGTGGATTTGTTCGCGCTGCCCTTCAACCACCGCCCGGTCCGCGAAGGGGGTATCCTCGCGCAGGAATGCGCCGAAGAATTAAGCGGATTTTTCGCCAAACTGCGAGGTAAGGATTGATTAATAAATAAAAATTAATAATTGCGGTATGGTTACAATAAAACGATTATAAACTGAACCTTTAAATTCCCTGTCGGGCTTGACAAACCATCATATAAAGCGTATATTATTCTCAAACAGAATACCGTGCAAAAACAAGGGGTGCTGGCAAATCGGCCGGCTGAGATGGGGCCCGCGGCCCCGAACCCTCGCACCTGAACCGGGTAATGCCGGCGGAGGGATGTTTAAACGGCAGTCGTATTGCCAAACCTCCACTCGGTGGAGGTTTTTTTGTTAAACTTCCCTTTCGAAAATTACCAAAAACTATGAAAGGGGTATTGACAAATGAAAAACTCAAAATCGCTTCTTTTGACCGAAAGCGGGATAATGCTCGCCTGCGCGACCATACTCAGCATGATTGAGATTGTAAGCCTGCCTTACGGCGGCAGCGTTACCCTGTTCAGCATGCTGCCGGTAATCCTGATAGCTTACCGGCGCGGGATTGGGTGGGGCCTGTTCACCGCGTTCGCGTTCAGCCTGCTTCAAATGCTGCTTGGGGTCAACAACCTGTCATACGGCACGTCCGCCGCGGCCGTCCTCGCGATAATAACACTGGATTATATCGTCGCGTTTACCGCGCTGGGGCTTGCGGGGGCGTTCCGGTCTTTAAAAAGTCAGGCGGCGGGGCTTGCTTTGGGCACCCTGCTGGTGTGCGCCATCCGGTATCTTTCGCATGTTGCGGTGGGGTTCACCGTGTGGAGGGATATCTCCATCCCCGCAAATCAGGCGCTGTTGTATTCCTTCGTTTACAACGCGACATACATGGTTCCGGAAACACTGGTTACTGTAATCGGCGGGATAACCCTGTCAAGGCTGATAGATATCCGCAGCGAGTCTTTAACCCGCGCGGCGGCGCCAAAAAAAGCGCCGGACCTCGCCGTGCTGTTTTCGGGGATTGCCAAAGCCGCGGCAGCAGCCGCGGTCATAACCGACACCGCGCTTGTATTCTCAAAACTGCAGAACGCCGAAACCGGCGAATTCGACATAAGGCTGATATCCTCGGTGGACTGGCCGCTTTTTTTCGCCGTCGCGCTCGCCGGCCTTGTGGTCGCTACACTGTTTTCGGTACTGGCAAAACGGGTCCCGCAGGACAGCGATGTAAACCTTAAACGTCTGTTCTCTGCAATCCCTCTTGTCCTGGTATTGGCCGCCGAGGTTGTTATCGCGGCGTTTATCCTGAATACCCTGAAAGAAGGCGCGCCTGACGCGGAAGGAATTATAAAAATAGCGGTATCGGCGGCTTTCGGGGCCGCGGCCGCGGGTTTTGCTGTCAGACGGTATGCCGTAAAAAGGGCAAACCGGGGGTGAAACCATTGTACCAAAAGGGCTGAGGTGTTCTCAACTTTCATTTAACTTTACAGTACGGCAATAAATTTTAGGAGGGTAATTATGAAAAGCAAAACAACCGCGCTGATACTCTCGATTTTTCTGGGTTCACTGGGTGTTGACAGGTTCTATGTAGGCAAAATCGGAACAGGAATTCTGAAACTGATTACCTTCGGCGGTTTCGGGATTTGGTGGCTTGTCGATTTGATTATGATTGCGACAGGCAGTTTCAAAGACAAGCAGGGCAACCCGCTGCAGTGAGTCTACATAGCTGAAAGCCGAAAAAGCTCCATGAGGTCCATAACCTCATGGAGCTTTTTTCTTACTATAAGCCAGCCTCCGGCCGTCAGCTGCCGCCAGCCCCCAATCCCTGCTTTTTGAAATATATCAGGCTTATCACAAGCAGCGCGGTGCCGCCTGCCGGCACCAGCAGCTTTTTTTCTTTAAAACCGCGAAATTCTGTGCTGCCGGATGACGCCGCGGCAGTGGTAATAACGGTTTTTACGCTGGTTGTTGCCGCCTCTATGCTGGTAGCTGTTTCCGCCTTGCCGGTATCCGACTGGCTTAAGCTCCGGGTCTGTACGGCAACCTGCTCATCAGCTTTCTTTACGGTCGGCTTGAACGTGCCGGTGTTTTGAGTCTGCCGCGCACTCAGACTTTCGCTTTTGCCGGTGTCTGTTTGCGTTTTTGTCTTAATCCCGCCGGCGCCTGCATGAGTTTTTGTCTTAACCCCGACGGCGCCCGCTGTACTGCCGGTACTGCCCGTCGTTTCTGCCGTTTTATCTTCAACCTGCGCCGCAAGCGTTCTGAAATCCACTGTCTTCCCGCCGCTGCCGATAATGTCGATTTGTACCCCGGTGATAATGATATTCCCCCGGCTGTCGGCGTACGAAGAGACCGTCTCTCCGGAGTATTCCCCGCCGCTGTAATGCCCCGTCTTTAAACTCCCCAGCGAAATCTCCCCTTTCAGCCGGATTGCGGACGGCTTGATTTCGCCGCTGACGCTGTCCAGCAGCACACCGGCGACCGCCGGATTTATATAGACAAACCTGCTCTCCCCCTCGCCGTCCAGAAAATGTATAATCACGTTGGTCTTTATCCTCGGCGTAAAATCGTAGATAATCATGTCGGTCTCATGGTTAAAAACAATCCCCTCAAAACTGCATTTCATCGCGGGCCAAAGACCGCAGGTGTTGCCGAAAAAAAGCGCCCCGTCCGAACTCATCACCGTCCCCTTTGAAACAATGCTGCCGTACGCCGCGTCCACCGACTCCCATTCCGAAGGCTCGCACGGCAGCAGGCTTATCTCCATTACAGAAGCTGCGGCGCCCGGCATTGCAAGAGCAAGTATAAGTAAAACTGACATAAACAAAATACCGGGGAGGTTTGGCATTCTCATTATAACCCACTCCTGCATATTTTTTGAAGGTGTAAACTTTTCTATAAATATACAAAAATTTACTGAATTAGTCAATTATTGCGGCAATATTTTTTATTTCTATTTTTTTTATAAAATAACAGCGCGGCCGCTGCGGGGTGTCCGAGGTATTATAAAGCGCCAGCCGCAACCTGACGCCGGCAGCCATCTCATAAAGATTGACAAATTTGCAACAATCGGATTATAATATTAGAACAAATTACTGCCGATAAACCGGTTTTTGGAGTTGAAAAAGAGAAAATGGGATATACACTTTCGCAAAAGCTGATCAGTTCACATCTTTTAAGCGGGGATATGTCGCCGGGCAGTGAAATCGGGCTGCGTATCGACCAGACCCTGACACAGGACGCAACCGGCACCATGGCATATCTTGAGTTTGAGGCGATGGGCGTCCCACGCGTCAAAACAGAGCTGTCGGTCGCGTACATTGACCACAACACCCTGCAGACCGGTTTTGAGAACGCCGACGACCACCACTATATCCAGACGGTGTGCAAAAAGCACGGTATCTACTTCTCGCGGCCCGGCAACGGGATTTGCCATCAAGTGCACTTGGAGCGGTTCGGAATTCCGGGCAAAACCCTTATCGGCTCGGACAGCCACACCCCGACCGCGGGCGGTATCGGCATGCTTGCGTTCGGAGCCGGCGGGCTGGACGTCGCGGTCGCAATGGGCGGCGGGCCGTATTACATCACCATGCCCAAAACAGTGCTGGTAAACCTCAAAGGCAGGCTGCAGCCGTGGGTTTCGGCAAAGGATGTAATACTGAAAATCCTGCAGATTATGACTGTTAAAGGCGGTGTGGGCAAAATAATCGAATACGGCGGGGAAGGCGTAAAGACTTTAAGTGTTCCCGAACGCGCCACAATCGCCAACATGGGCGCGGAGCTCGGCGCTTCCACCTCGGTTTTCCCGTCGGACGAAATAACGCGAGAGTTCATGCGCGCGCAGGGGCGGGAGACCGACTGGGTCGAGCTTCTGCCCGACCCGGACGCGGTCTACGACGAGGTCATCGAAATCGACCTTTCGGAGCTTGAGCCGCTGGCGGCCTGCCCTCACTCCCCCGACAACGTCAGGCCGGTTTCGGAGCTTCAGTCCGTCAAGGTTGACCAGGTCTGCATAGGCTCCTGCACCAACTCCTCGCTGCTGGATTTGATGAAGGTCGCAAGGATACTCAAGGGCAAAACCGTCCACCCCGACGTCAGCCTTTCGATTTCCCCCGGCTCAAAGCAGGTTTTCACCATGCTTGCCGAAAGCGGCGCCCTCGCCGATTTGATTGCGGCGGGCGCGCGTATTCTCGAAAGCGCGTGCGGCCCGTGTATTGGCATGGGGCAGTCTCCCAATTCCGGCGGGGTTTCGCTGCGCACCTTCAACCGTAATTTTGAAGGCAGGTCGGGCACCGCGGACGCCAGAATCTATCTGGTCAGTCCGGAAACCGCCGCCGCCTCCGCTCTGACGGGGATAATCTCCGACCCCAGAACCTTGGGCGAGTTACCCAAAATCGAGCTGCCGGACAGGTTTTTGATAAACGACAATATGATTGAGCCTCCGGCGCCGAAAGACGAAATGGACAAAATCGAAGTCATCCGCGGCCCCAATATAAAGCCTTTTCCGAAAACCGGCCCGCTGCCGGAGGAGATTGAGGCGAAGGTCCTTCTCAAAGTCGGAGACAACATCACAACCGACCATATCATGCCGGCGGGCGCAAAAATCCTGCCTCTGCGCTCCAATATACCCGCGATTTCGGAGTACTGCTTTGTGCGCGTGGACCCCGAATTCCCGGCGCGCTGCAAGGCTGAAGGCAAGGGGATTGTAATCGGCGGCTCAAACTACGGGCAGGGCAGCTCGCGCGAGCACGCCGCGCTTGCCCCGCTGTACCTTGGGATAAAGGCGGTAATCGCAAAGTCGTTTGCCCGCATTCACGCCGCGAACCTGATTAACGCCGGCATTCTGCCTCTTACTTTCGCTGACGGGGCCGATTACGACCGCGTTTCAATGTGGGACAGCCTTTCCCTGCCCCGTGTGCGCGAAAGGCTGGAAAACGGCCAGCCGCTTTTACTGGCGAACAACGACACGGGCGATACAATCCGGCTTAATTCACAGTTTTCAAGGCGGCAGGTCGAAATCCTGCTTGCCGGCGGGCTGCTGAACTACACCCGCGAAAAGAATAAAGCAAAATGACCTGCTGCCGCGCCGGAACAGGCATTATCATAAGCGCTAGGAAGGATTGCAATGGCAAAATCTGAACGAATATCAATGTCGGTTATCCGCCGCCTGCCTCGGTATTACCGTTTCCTGTACGATTTGAAGGAAAACGGGGTGGTGCGGATTTCCTCAAAGGAGCTGTCCCAGAGGATGGGGCTCACCGCCTCCCAAATCAGGCAGGATTTAAACTGTTTCGGCGGGTTCGGCCAGCAGGGTTACGGCTATGTCGTGGAGCAGCTGTACGCCGAAATCGGGCGGATTCTCGGCCTTGACGTATTAACCCCCGCAATCCTCCTTGGAGCCGGCAACCTCGGCAGGGCGGTTGCCAACCACATGGATTTTGAGCAAAAAGGGTTCAGGCTTGTCGCGATTTTCGACGATTCCCCCAGCATTATAGGCCAGAAGATACGGGGAATGGAGGTTCTGCCGACAAAACTGATTGAGGAAACCTGCCGCAGGCAGAATGTAAAAGTCGCGGTGCTCTGTATCCCAAAAGAGGCCGCCGCTTCAATCGTGGAATACCTGATTTCGCTGGACATACGCGGGTTTTGGAATTTCAGCCACTTTGACATCGGGCACCACTACCCCGGCGTTCTGGTTGAAAACGTCCACCTGGGCGACAGTCTGATGACCCTCTCGTACAAACTCACAGCGGGGGGCGAAAAATAGCGAGGATTGGAGCACTCTGACTTTTTATCTGCTCTACTTGAAAAATCAGATGATATGTAATAATATTAACCTTGAAAAGACTTGCGCTAAACAAATGATAACGGGGAAGGATTGCAAATGAAAAACCTTAATAAAAAGACAATCGAAGACATTGACGTTTCCGGCAAACGGGTGCTGGTGCGCTGCGACTTTAATGTGCCTCTTACCGACGGGGTTATCGCCGACGACAAGCGGATTCGCGAATCGCTGCCCACTATCAGGTACCTCTCCGAACACGGCGCCGCCGTAATCCTCTGCTCGCATCTCGGCAGGCCGAAGGACGAGGAATCCAAAAAGAAATGCACCCTCGCGCCGGTTGCCGGGCGCCTGTCGGAACTTCTTGACCGTGAAGTCAAGTTCACCACCGACACCGTCGGGGACGAGGCGCGCGCAATGGCAAAATCCTTAAAACCCGGCGAAATCATGCTGCTTGAAAACGTCCGCTTTTATAAAGGGGAAACAAAAAACGACCCCGAATTCGCAAAAGCGCTCGCACAGCTTGCCGACATTTTCGTGAACGACGCGTTCGGCACCGCCCACCGCGCCCACGCCTCCACCGCAGGGGTCGCTGATTACCTGCCCGCTGTCTGCGGCTATCTGATAAAGAAGGAAATCACCGTGATGGGCGGCGCGCTCGAAAACCCGAAACGCCCGTTTGTCGCGATTCTCGGCGGGGCAAAGGTTTCGGATAAAATCGGGGTAATCACAAACCTTTTGGACAAGGTGGACTCCCTGATTGTCGGCGGCGCGATGGCGTACACCTTCCAGGTTGCCCTCGGCAGGAAAATCGGCGACTCAAAATTTGAAGCCGATAAAATCGATTTGGCAAAGGAAATACTCGCCAAAGCCGAGGAAAAAGGGGTTAAATTCCTGCTGCCGGTGGACAATGTCGCAGCCGACGCTTTTGACGTCAACGCAAATGTAAAGCTGTTCGAGCACGGCATTGACGACGGCTGGATGGGGCTTGACATCGGGCCAAAGACCCAGAAGCTGTTCGCCGAAGCAGTAAAAGGCGCCGGCACCGTAATCTGGAACGGGCCGATGGGCGTGTTTGAAATGGAAAGATTTGCGGAAGGCACCAAAGCCGTTGCCAAAGCTATCGCCGAAAGCGGCGCGGTATCGATTATCGGCGGCGGGGATTCCGCGGCGGCGGTCGAACAACTGGGTTATGCCGATAAGATGACCCACATCTCGACCGGCGGCGGAGCGTCGCTTGAATTCCTCGAAGGGCTTGAGCTCCCCGGAATTGCGTACCTTGACGACAAATAAACCCTCCGCTTTAACCGGGCTGCTGCATAATATACGGCAGGACAGGCGCTCCGCGCTTGTAAATGCTGCACTGCCGGCCAAGGGCCGGGGCTTTTGCCGGTGTTATGCGGCCGCCTTTTATGTTTATATAAAAGCAGTCTTAAATAAAGGATGATAAAAACAATGGGCAGAAAATTCGTAATCGCCGGCAACTGGAAAATGAATAAGAACCCGGCTGAAACCGTGGAGTTAATCAACCAACTCAAACCGCTTGTGGCAAACGCCGCCTGCGACGTGATAACCGCGGTGCCGTTTGTGGACATCCCCGCGGCGCTTGACGCGGTCAGGGGCAGCAATATAAAGGTCGCCGCCCAAAACTGCCACTGGGAAAAATCGGGCGCGTTCACTGGCGAGATTTCAGCCGCCGTGCTTAAAAGCATGGAGGTAGAATATGTCATTATAGGCCACAGCGAGCGCCGCCAGTATTTCGGCGAGACCGACATCACCGTCAACAGGAGGCTGCGCGCGGCTCTGGACGCCGGGCTGACCGCAATCGTCTGCGTCGGGGAATACCTTGAGCAGCGCGAGCAGGGAGTTACCGCCGAAGTCTGCTCAATGCAGACAAAGATTGCGCTCGGCGGAGTGTCCGCTGAGGAAATGCGGCGCGTAATCATCGCTTACGAGCCGGTCTGGGCAATCGGCACCGGCAAAAACGCGACCGCCGGGCAGGCGAATGAAGTCTGCGCCCTTATCCGCTCGACCATCGCCGGTTTATATAACAGCGAAACCGCGGAAAATACCATTATCCAATACGGCGGCTCAATGAACGCCGCCAACGCGGCCGAACTGCTGTCCCAGAAAGACGTGGACGGCGGGCTTGTCGGCGGCGCATCCTTAAAACCCGCCGATTTCGCGGCGATTGTCGCTGCGGCCGACAGTATAATGTCCGCCTTATAAATCCGCACTCAGTCTACCCGCTGAAAGGAAATACATTGATGAAAAAACCATTAACTCTGATAATCATGGACGGCTTTGGCCTCAACCCCGACACCTACGGCAACGCAATCAAAGCCGCCAACACCCCAAATCTCGATTATTATTTCAGCAATTACCCGTTTACCACCCTCGGCGCTTCCGGAATGGACGTGGGGCTGCCCGACGGACAGATGGGCAACAGCGAGGTCGGGCACACCAACATCGGCGCCGGCAGGATAGTGTATCAGGACTACACAAGAATAACCAAGGCGATAATGGACGGTGATTTTTTCCAAAACCCGTCTTTGGTTTCTGCGATGGAAAACGCAAAAAAAGAGGGCGCGGCCCTGCATTTGATGGGGCTTGTGTCGGACGGCGGGGTCCACAGCCACAACACCCACCTTTATGCGCTGCTTGAAATGGCCAAGAATTACGGCGTGGAAAAGGTTTTTGTCCACGCCATGCTCGACGGCCGGGACGTGCCTCCCACCTCCGGAACCGGATACCTGCGTGAGCTTCAGCAGAAAATCGCGAAAATCGGCACCGGGAAAATTGCCACCGTGATGGGTCGGTACTACGGGATGGACCGCGAATCCCAGTGGGGACGGGTCAAGAAGGCCTATGACGCAATGGTTTATCGCGAAGGCATCAGGGCCGCCGACCCGGTAAAGGCGGTTGAGGAATCCTACCGCACCCTCGACCCCGAAGGCAAGTACACCACCGACGAATTTGTGGTGCCCACAGTCATCGAGGGCGGAGAAGCCGTCAAAAACGGGGACAGCGTGATTTTCTTCAACTTCAGGCCGGACCGCGCAAGGGAGATAACCCGCGCTTTCGTAGACCCGGATTTTTCCGGTTTTAAAAGGGAGAACATGCTTTCGCTTGAATATGTCTGCATGACCGAATATGACGCGACCATGCCGAATGTCTCGGTGGCGTTCGCTCCAATCGAGCTGACCATGACCATGGGCGAAACGGTCAGCAGGGCGGGCCTGACCCAACTGCGTATTGCGGAAACCACGAAATACGCTCACGTAACCTTCTTTTACAACGGCGGCGAAGAAGTGATGTTCAAAGGCGAGGACAGGGTGCTTATACCCACCCCCGACGTGCCCACCTTTGATTTGAAACCGGAGATGAGCGCCTACCCTGTATGCGACGAAGTGGTAAATCGGATTACGTCCGGCAAATACGACATGATTGTTCTGAACTTCGCCAACTGCGACATGGTGGGCCACACCGGCATTTTCGACGCCGCGGTCAAAGCGGTCGAGGTGGTGGACGAATGCGTCGGCCGCGTGGTTAAAGCGACCATGAAGATGAACGGCGCCGCAATAATCACCGCCGACCACGGCAACGTCGATAAAATGCTGGACGAGGACGGCGCCCCCTTTACCGCCCATACCACCTTCGACGTGCCGTTCTGTATCGTCGGTCCCCCGTGCAGGCTGCGCGAACGCGGCCGCCTCGCCGACATATCCCCGACAATGCTGTATCTTATGGGAATCCCGCAGCCGGCGGAAATGGACGGGGAAAACCTGATCATACCGTAGTTTTCTTTATAAATATTTGCGCGATTATTCGCGCGCGGCCATTAATTCAAAAAGACGGCAAAACTGCCGCCTTTTCAATTCATGTTTTTATTTTCGGCCTTTTGACCGCAAAATATCAAGCAACACCTTATCAGCGAAGAATACCAAAAAAACCGCCCTGATAGGCGGTTTTTTGCCGGTGCCGGCTATTCCTCCATCTGCTTTCCCAAAAACGCGGCCGCCACCTGCGCCAGCTTGACATCGCTTTCGTTCGGAACCGCACCGGTTTCGGGCAACAGCATGCAGACAGCCCCGATTACGTCGCCCGCGGCGATTATAGGCGAAACCACCCCGACATAGCGGTCAACGCCGTCAGTCGGCGGAATTCTCTTTGACTCCCCCGCAACCGCAACCTTTGTGCGCCGCTGTTCGATGATTTCCTCAAGCTGGGAAGAGATACGCCGCTCCATATATTCCTTTCGGGACACGCCCGCCACTGCGACTATGTGGTCGCGGTCGCAGATTAAAACAGGCATGCCGCAGGCGCGGGAGAGAACATCCGCATAAGTCGCGGTGAACGGGGACATCTCCCCCACCGGCGAATATTTTTTAAACACCACTTCACCGTCATTGTCGGTGAATATCTCCAGCGGGTCGCCCTCGCGGATACGCATTGTCCGGCGGATTTCTTTCGGGATTACCACCCGCCCAAGGTCGTCAATTCTTCTAACAATACCCGTGGCTTTCATCAATAACTCCTCCATATTATCGGTTCAAAATGCTTGTGAGCAAGGCGGAATACGGCAAAACCGCCCAAAAAACAGAGCAATACCGCTAATCCCCGCCTATGGTTCACGTGTGAAAACAGCGTTAATATTATCTGTTATCTAAACCCGAATATACTAAATTCTGAATTAAAATTTAAAATTCTTAAAACCCCCCTTCTTCCCTCTTTTTACAGGTTCTTGCATTTTGCGGCATAAAAAAACAAAGGCTTTTATTGATAATTTGTCCCTTTTCGCTTCAAAAATTCCTGTCCGACGCAAACCTTATCCCGGCTGAACCGTTTTTCGGTTTAATACAAAAAGTCCGGACAGTAAATAAAGCCGTACAAAAAAAAGACCGCCTCTCATTTAGTTTTTCACAAAACTGACCGGCGGTTTTCCATAACGCCTCCTGAAGGCACGACTGAAATAGCTCTCATCGTTAAAGCCGCTCAGAAAACACGCCTCCTTGACCGAATAATTCCCGTATCTCAGCAAATCCTTCGCAAATGAAAGGCGCAGCGCGTTTATATATTCAACCGGCGTCTTTCCGAATTCCTTGCGAAAAATTTTCCTAAGATAGACCTCGCTGATGCCGCACATCCGTGCCAAATCGGAGACCAGAATGGCGCTTGTGCGGTAATGCTTTTCTATATGGTCCAATGCCGGCTTTATCAGCTTGCGCTGATGGCTTGTGGTATACGACGTGTAGTAGTCGCGCTTTATTTGATAGATTAGGGAGTATAGCTTTGAAATACAGGCTTCCTTTGCCCCGGGTTCCCTGCTTGAATAATGATTAATCGTGCTTTTAAATAACGAAACGATTTCTTCCTGCCTTGTCACTCTTATTTTAAACGGCTCATAATGCAGACCGGAGCTTAACTGAAAGTTGATGGCGTAGCAGTCGCCGGGAGTAATATTGTTTACAACATAGCTGGAATGTTTCGGCAGGTAAATAATATCGCCTAAGTCGACCGAGATGGTTTTGCCATTGTTGAAAATATACTCTTTACTGGAAAAAATATAGGCGAAACCATGAGAAGCCCGGTCATTGTGAATATGATTGCTGGTGTCGGTTTTTACATTTATAGCCAGCACAATATCAGTTATGATTATGTCATCTTCCAACAGGAATTTTTTCATACAATCACCATATTAATTGTAAACATGTGTTTCGAATAAGTCAACAGTTATGTTTTATCTATTGCAGTACTTCCGCAATAGGATACATTATAAGTATTAGGCAAGCGAAAGAGCTGACGATACAAAGGGGAACTATATATGTACTGTATTAATGACAGGGATTTGGAATACATCCTGAACAAATACCACGACACCGGCAAAGAGTTTGACCCATTCCATCGTTTTATCCGAAATGACGCCATTTTGATGAAAGCGCCGGAATGGACGGCGAGCAAATCATTAAGAACATACTCGCGCTTGACGAGAAAAACCGGAATCTGCCACACCCGGTCAGAAAAGCGCTGGCCTTTGCCTATGTCCTTGAGAATACCCGGATTTCCTGCGACTGCCGCGACCGTTTCCCGGCAATCAACATGGTCGACAGGCCCTTGAACAAAACCATAATCACAAAATGGCACAAAGAGGTGTTTGAAGGCACCATACCCGAAGTCGAAAAAACGCGGAGGTTCCTTGAAGACACCGGCATCGCCACCTGCTGGCCGGATTACGACCACAGCGTACCGATTTGGGAGCGTGTCTTTTCGCTCGGGTTCCGCGGGCTTTTAGAAGACAGCGAGCGCGCGAGGGTGCGTCTTGCGGAAAAGAACAAGCTTACCGCAGAACAGGCGGCGTTTTTTGACGGCATTAAGATTACATACGGGGCAATTACGGCTTTCCTTGGGCGGCTTGCGGAACTGGCAAGCAAAACCGCCGGTTCGGAGCGCCTTGCCGCGGCCCTTTGCCACTTGCGCGACCATCCGCCGGAAACGTTTTATCAGGCGCTTTTGGCAAACTACATATATTTCATGCTCAGCGAGCATATTGAGGGCCTGCAGGTGCGCTCCCTTTCCAACTTCGACAGGATATTCTACCCGTTTTACCGCAGTGATTTGGACAACGGAGTTTCAGAGGGCGAAATCAGGGCGGATTTAGCGTATTATTTCCTCCAGTTTACTGCAATCGGGAACTACTGGAACCAGCCGGTATTCTTCGGCGGGACAAAAGCGGACGGCACCAGTGAAATCAATGAGCTGTCCTTCCTGGCGCTGGACGTCTACAACAAAATGGGGATATACAACCCGAAAATCCAAATCAAGGTGGGAGAAAACACCCCGAAAGAATTCGTAATGAAAGCCTTGGATATGATTCGCAGGGGCAATAACAGCATAGTGTTGGTATCAGATGAATGTATGCAGCGCGCATTAATGAATATAGGCGTTACAAGGGAACAGGCAAAGCTTTGCAACGTTACGGGGTGCTATGAGTATCCCATTCAGGGCTCGATATGCTACGGAATGAATTACGTAAACCTGATTAAGCCCTTGGAATTCGCATTGCACCGCGGCTGCGACGGCATAACCGGGGAATTTGTATCAATAAAAACGCCGGATTGCTACCCCACTTTTGATGATTTATACAGGGAATACAAGCGGCAGCTTTGTTTTATAATCGACAGGGTTATGGAAACTGTCAACGCCTTTGAAGACTATCTTGCGATTGTCAATCCTCAGTCCATGCTCTCGGCCACCTACCCATCCTGCCTTGAAGCCGGCAAGGACGCTTTAGCGGGCGGTGCTGTCAGAAACGACTCTATCATGCTGTTCGGGTATCTGGCAAACTTAGCGGATTCGATGGCGGCGATAAGGCATTTTGTATATGATACCAAAAGCATAACGCTGAATAAACTGGTTGAAATCCTTGACAGCAACTTTGAAGGCAATGAAATCTGGCAAAGGAATCTGTACCAGTATCCAGAAAAATACGGCAACAACAAGCCGTTCCCCGATGAAATCGCGGCGGATATCGTGAAGTTCCTCACTTCATACGTCTGTGGCAGGCCAAACTCAAAGGTGCGCGGCGGCACATGGAACTGCAGTTTCCATGTCGCAAGACAGAGCTACGATCAGGGCAGGCTGACAATGGCCACGCCGGATGGAAGACGCCGCGGCGAGGAACTGTCAAAAAACATCTCCCCATCGATGGGACAGGCCCGAAACGGGGTTACCGCCGCAATCCTTTCCGCAACAAAAATTGACGCCGGCTCATTCACCGGGGACGCCTGTCTGGACGTCGCGCTGCTGCCCTCGGCCACGACCGGTGATGACGGGCTGGAGGCGATGTATGCCCTGCTGATGACCTACTTCAGAAAAGGCGGGCACGCGATGCACATCAACGTCTTTGACGCAAACATGCTGCGCGAGGCGCAAAAGCGCCCCGAAAAGTATCAGGATTTACAAATCCGCGTCTGCGGGTGGAATGTTCTTTTCAACAACATCAGCCGGGAAGAACAGGACGCGTTTATAAAGCAGGCGGAGGCTTTGGCTTAGCGAAAAAACTTGAAACGAGTGCGGATTTATGAATAAAGCAACGGTTTTCAGCATCAAACGCTTTGCGGTCCACGACGGCGACGGAATCAGGACAACCCTGTTTTTGAAGGGCTGCCCGCTGCGCTGCCGGTGGTGCCATAATCCCGAAGGTCTTTCATCAAAACCGGCATTGGCGTATTTCCCCGACAAATGCATAAACTGCGGCGCCTGCGTACAGGCCTGCCCCGCAGCAGCACATCAAATCGACAAGGACGGGCGGCATGTTTACCTCAGGGAAAAATGCGTGGCGTGCGGCAAATGCGAAGCTGTGTGTCTTGGAAACGCGCTTACCTTTTACGGAAGAATTATGACTGTGGACGAGGTGCTGCCGCTGTTGCTGGAAGACAAGGATTTTTACGGCGATACCGGCGGGGTTACCCTTTCCGGCGGGGAATGCCTTGTTTTTCCGGATTTTTGCCTTGAGCTTGCAAAGCGACTTCTGGACTTCGGAGTAAAAACCAATATTGATACCAGCGGCGCTGTCCCGTACGGAGCGATAAAGCCGCTGCTGCCGTATGTGGACACCTTCCTTTATGACATAAAGGCAATTGACAACGACGTCCACATTCACTGCACCGGTGCGTCAAACAGGCAAATACTCGAAAACATCAAACGGCTGTGCGATGACGGCGCGCGGGTGGAAGTGCGTGTCCCCTATGTCCCCGATTTTAACGACAACCAGATTGAGAAAATCGCGGACTTTTTATCCGCCCTTCCAATCACTGCTGTCAGGGTTTTGCCGTACCATAATCTTTCCGGCTCAAAGTATGCGGCGCTCGGCATGGCTATCAAACCGCCTGAACGCCCGCCGACACACGAGGAAATCGAAGCCGCGAAAGATACCTTTAAATCATACGGCATAAAGGTATTATAAGACAATATGGCAAAACCTACAGGCGCGGGGGGCTTTTATGGCGCGGAAAACCCGAACCATCAAAGGTTTATATTTGGTTAGCAAAGACTAAATTCTCGAAGAGGAGATTTCAAAGTGTTCAGGAAGTTTAGACATGGCTTGATACTGAGTTGCCTACTGTTGATTGGGGTAACGACTGTCTCGGCGGATACCGCCTTGCCGCAGATGTCGGATAAGACAACCAACTACATCACTCAGTCCACCGCGCTTACGATGCTGGGTGGCGGCAGCGGAGTATGGGAAAAGGGGAGCCTTGCGATTCAATCCAAAAAAACGGCGGATAAGACCTATGGTTTGGGATATGCGGAATTTAAATGGCCCGGCGCGGTCAAATCCTCGGATGATTATGTAATCAGCTTTTCAACACGTATTAACACATCGGTTTCGCTCCTGAGCACAGTATCCTCCACCGCCGTGCGTTTTCTGGGCAGCGCGGACGGCAAAAACTACACGCTGAATATCTGCCGTGGAATTGTAGAGCTATACGAAAACGGTCAGGTTCATTCCAGATGGCTGCGTAAATCCACCGGCTACGGGTTGTCCGATGAAAGCGACAAGGTTCTTGTCGGCCGCTGGGGGCAGATGTCCATCCGTTTGCAGCCTTCATCTTCCGGAAAGGTAAAGGTGTCGTTTTATATTAACGGCGAACAGCTGCGCAATAGAGATAACGATGCCGCTTCGGTGGAGCTCAATGCTCTTAAGCCTGCTTTAGGTTTTGGACTGATTAATCATAACGGCTGCATTCAAAATATCTCGGTTTACAAGACGGCGGACGCAATCGTGCCGACCACAAAACTGCCTGTGAATACCACTGGCAAGTCTACCGGCACCGACGGCACTGCCACCAATCCCGGCCGGACAGACGACCCTGCCCAAACCGGCACGACTGACGGCATTATACCCGGAAGCACCGAGGCATCCGTGCCCAGCAGCACCCTGCCAGCCGGCAAAGACGCAACAGGCGGCCTGTCCGCCGGGTCGCTGGTTGCGATAATTATTGCCGTGCCGGCAGTTATCGGCGTGGTTGCCTTCATCATTTATAACGAGAAAACTGCTAAAAAAACATTAAGCCTAATTCTGGTGGCCGTGCTGTCAATCTGGGCATTCTTACCTGCTCGGATTGAGTCTAAAGCTATGAGATATTCAGAGATAAGCGTTTCATACTTAGGGCTTACGAATGAGGTGGTTTCCAAATCGGTATTGGCGGAAGGCAACACCGCCCGCCTTGCGAGCGTCATGAAAAAGGCTAAGGCAGGAGGAACCATCACCCTCGGCTTTATCGGGGGTTCCATTACATATGGCTCGGGCGTGGCCGAATCCGGCGGCACCCCTGATGAAAGGTTTCCCAATATCGTCCGAGACTGGTGGAAGGACACTTTTCCAAACGCCACCATCAACCTGCTAAACGCCGGCATACCTTCGACCGGCTCATATTTAGGGGTGTACCGCATGCAGGACGACCTGCTGGCGCACAATCCGGATGTAATTGTTCTGGAATTTGCGGTAAATGACGGCGACAGTTTCGCAAACCGCCAGTCGTATGAAGGGATGATACGCCGTTCCCTCAAGCAGCCAAATAACCCGGCCGTGATTTCGCTGTTTATGTGCAAAAACGATTTCTGGTGCTCTCAGGACATGCAGGCCGGTATCGCGAAGCACTACAACCTCCCGATGATAACCTACCGGGACGCTATCAGGCTGGCAATCAACAACGGGCTTAAGAAGATGTCCGACTTCACCACCGACGGCGTACATCCCAATACCTATGGGAACGCTGTTGTCGGGCTGTTTTTGACCTCATACTTCCAATCCATATTTGACAAGCTGGACACCCTTTCCACCAAAGTCGATACCGCCCTGCCGGATTCCATCCTGCCGGATATAATGCCGCGACAAAGGAGTGCAACAGCAATAACACCGTGCCGGCGTCTTTGGGCAGCTTTCAGGCAGTATCAAACGCCAGCAACGTTCAAAGGTTCAAATACGGCTGGCGTAGCACAAACGGCGGCTCAAAACCCATTGTGTTTAAAGACAAGGCCAAGCGCATCACCGTTGTCTATCAGACGGGGGCCGCGAACACTGGCCATGCGGTGGTGCGTGTCAACGGCGTGCCAATGGCGGTTTTGGAGGGGCAAAGCAGCTCTGGCGGATATATTAATTTCGCTAACTGGGTAATTGAAGAATACAATGCGTCCCAAAATGTCGAAGTATCCGTACAGCCAATCGATGGCAAGCAGTTCACATTGGTCGGGCTTTGGCTCTGTACTTAAAAATAGATTTTAGACATTCGATGTTAGACTTTAGACATTATCTTTCTAGTGCATAGTTGCTACTTGTAACTGATTTGCTGCGTGCCCGCAGAGGCGATTTGCATATCTGCCTCTGCGGGCATATTTTTGTATTGACTTTTGGGCATAGCCGTGGTAAAATTCATTTGTACAATAATACTGAAATATATTCAATAATGTTGGAGGGAAGATGATAAAGGTACTGCATAAGGCATTCGACATTCTGGAATATGTTGCGTCCGAAAAGGACAGCTGTTCGCTTTCCAGAATAGCCGAGGCAATCGGCGAAAAGCCGACTACGGTTTCCAACATCGTTCAGACCCTTTTAAAGCGCGACTACCTTGAGCGCGACGGCAAGGGGCTGTACCGTCTGGGTATCAGGGCGTACATTCTCGCTGGCAGCACGCCGGAGTACGACTCAATCCTCTGCGAGATTTCCGAGGCGCCGCTGAGGGAGGTTGTCAAAGACGTGCAGGCGGACGGCGTAATCAGCGTCTTTCGCAACCGCAAGAAGTATATAGTGCTGCGAATTCTCAGCGACAGCCTTGTCCGCGTAAGTCCCAGCGTCTACGGAAACACCAACCCCTGCTCGACCGAAACCGGCCTTGTGCTGCTCGCATACCAAAAGCCAGATACCATAAGACAGGTGGCCGCGTCCTGCCAGCTCCCCCCGTTTTGCAAAGACGAGGGTGAGCTCTTCCGTCTGCTTGAAAGGATTAGGAAGGAAGGCTTTTTCATGTCGTTCTCCAGCGAAAGACTGCGCGCAGCGGCTGCTCCACTGTACTGCGGCAGGGAGGTGGTCTCGGCAATCGGTTTGTACCAGCCCAGATTTGAAGAATCCCAAAAAGCAGACGAGCTAATGAAAACCCGCATATTGGAAACAGCCAATATAATTTCAAAAGGTTTGACTGAAAGGATGAAACAGAGTGAATAGCAACCTCACAAACAAGGTCAAGGAATACGCCCTAAACCTTGGCGCAAGTCTGGTCGGCGTCGCCAATATCGAGCGTTTCGAAAAGGCACCGATTATGATGAGTCCGAAGGGCCTGATGCCCAGCGCAAAAAGCGTGATTGTATGTGCAATCCACCATCCCGACGGTGCGATGGAGCTCGGAGGGGAAACCCACCCGCAGAAATTCGGCCAGTACTCCATCCAGTCTGTGATGAACCAGAAGCTGGACTTTATCGCGATGCGACTGGCAAGGTTTCTTACTGGTCTCGGGTTTGACGCCATGCCGATTGCCTCGTCCAACATCTGGCGGTACCGCAAATTCATGGATCTGGACGCAAATTTCGCGCCCGACATGTCCCACATCTACGCCGCCACCTGCGCGGGGTTGGGTCAGCTCGGCTGGAACGGACTTACGATGACGCCGGAATACGGCGCATGGAACCGCTTTGTTTCGGTCATTACCGACGCCCCGCTGATTGCGACCGAGCTTTACGACGACATCAAGCTCTGCGACATGTGCGGAGAGTGTATCCGCCACTGCCCGACTGACGCCTACCGCAAGGAAGTCAATGGCGCAAAGGTGCTTGAAATCGAGGATAAGCGTTACAGGTTTGCGAACAAGAACCTGTGGCGCTGCGCATGGGGCGGGCATTTCAATTTGGACCTTGATTTGGAAATACCCGACGTAGTGAACGAGGAAGTGCTGTACCAAACGCTCAAAAAGCACGGCAAGCGGGGAGGCGAGATGGGCTGCTGCCTGAAATACTGTCTGCCGGAGCACCTGCGCGCCGACAAGGGCAACTTTGAAACCTCGTACCGCAGGAAAAAGCATTCATGCGCGGACACCGATTTGCCGGTCAACAGGGCAATGTATGACAATATTGTCTCCATTGCCGCGCGCTACAACGCCGACAGCGTCCTGTTCGTAGACTGGCAGACCCTCGATGAAACCGGAATTGACTATAAAAAGTTTTTCCCAATCGCCGAAGGCGCCGTCGTATTCTCAATCAAAGCGAGAATAGACAAGGGAGAGCTCCCAAGCGACAAACTGCTGGTAAACCACGGCACCGGCGAAAACGGCTCGATTTCCAACGCATACCGGGAAGCGCTGAACTTTATGGCGGGCTATGCGGTGCTGGACATCGCAAACTACATAGAGAATGCCGGGTTTGAATCGGTCAACGACTATGAAACGCCCGAAATCTCCCGTCTTATCGAGCTGCTCGGCGTAAAGCCGGACGAAGGCGGCATGATAAAAAGCCGGATTGTCTTTACCAACGCAAAATTCAAAAAACAGTGGTTTGCGAACCTGCAGCAGCCCGTTGTCAACCAAAAGAAGACCCTGACCGAGAACATCGCCGACTTCCTTGCCGCCGAAGGCTCGGACAACTTTGGTTTCGTACCCGCGCAGAGGATGGAGGAGCTGTCCGAAAAGCTCAAGAGATTTAAGGAGAACGAAAAGCTGCTGCTCACAAAGGACAAGAACTTCCTCCATATCGAGTTTGACCCCGTGATAAGGGAGGTTTACCGGCAGATTTACAAGCCCCAGGACTATCTTTCCGGCGCAAAGAGCGTAATTGTATTCGCGCACCATTTCCCCGACATTGTCGCTAAAATGGCGTTAACGCCACCGGCATACGCCGTCGGGCCCTATGTGTTCTCGACATACCAGACCAACTACGATTTAAGCTGTACCGGCTTAAAACTTTGCAAATACCTGCAGGGCCTCGGCTACAACGCGGTCATGACGCCCGACCTTACCGGCATCGGCGGCGAGGTGCATTCACCCAGAGGGCTGCTGAACGACGCGGTGTGCAACAGCCTTGAAGCGGTTGAAGCCGGGATTGGCGCGCTTGTGGCAAACGGAGTCTGCTATACGGCCGAGCACGGGTTCAACCAGCGGTTCATGGCCGTGATTACCGACGCCCCGCTCGACACTCTGGCAAAAGCGAAAGAGGTTTCCGACACCGTGGTCTCCGCATGCGAAGACTGCGGAAAATGCTCTGAAGCCTGCCCCGCCAGAGCGCTCTCATTGGAAAACAGCGTTAAAATCACCCTTGGCGGCAGGACATACAAGTGGATTCCGACCGACGCGGCCCGCTGCGAATGGTCAAAGAGGCATGCGCTCTGCGCCGAAGACGGGATTAAATACACCGGCTCAAAAACCGACGTGCAGCCGCCTGATGAGATTACAGCCGAAAGTCTGGACGCGGCGCTGCGCACCACCGACCCCACCCTTAAAGCCCGCCCGACAATCGCAGAACGCTGTATAATCGACTGCCCGCTAATCGCTTTGGAATAAAGCGCGGCAGTGCAGCCTCAGTAAAATCTGCCTGCTAAATCATAACCGCCAGTAAACTGGTGGTATGCACCAGCCCTAGAAGGGCATATTACTGGCTTAACCCCTCAAGGGGCACCGAAGGTTTGGCGCCGCATTACTATCTCGGGCAGCCGCTCAAAGCGGCTGTCTTTTTTAGCCTACTTATTCTTGCGACCCGTGAACGGGTCAATGTATTCTTTCAGCGTTATCTGGTCTTTCG
>Ga0208693_1001030_pt1 | contig 20801 bp, 16 predicted proteins | sample AD_UKC071_MetaG_FD_184438 | JGI IMG/M metagenome (GOLD analysis project Ga0208693, IMG submission 184438) | Active sludge microbial communities of municipal wastewater-treating anaerobic digesters from USA - AD_UKC071_MetaG (SPAdes) (version 2) | ecosystem: Engineered > Bioreactor > Anaerobic >... | reverse complement strand
GAAGAAGGTGGAGGATAACTTTTCGGTCATCAAACGGCCGATGATGGTCGATACTCTTTATCTGAAGAAACCGGAACGGATCACGGCTCTCGTGACGCTGCTGGCGGTGTCTCTCCTGATCCAGGTAGTGATCCGGGTGGTGGTACGCCGGAATCTGGATGCTCTGCCAGAACCACCGGGGCTCGATCACGGCTGTAAACCGCTTATCCGGCCAGGGTTGAAGAAGATCCTCCGGTTCATTGGGTATTACTCGATTGTTACGAACGCGGGTGAGCGCTGGTTCAGGTGCATCTCACCGGATCATGAGAAGAATCTGGGAATCTGGTTAAAACTGCTCGAGTTTGAGGTAGGCGTGTAGCATCTGCGTTATTGGGGAGCTCTTACTGGAGGGTGAAGTGCGGGAGCTCTTGAGAAGGTTGGACGTCAGAGGGGTTTGGGGGAGGATAATGAGTTGTGGGGTTCAGGGTGTTACCCTGGAGTGGGTGCAGAGAAAACACTGTGATCATGGATTCGGCGAGGGAAGGGGAAAATACTCAGGAAGATGGGACAAGGTCTCGCAAAGTGAGTGACCTTGAGATCGTCACGATTACCCGGAAACAGGAGAAGAAACGAGGGAGGCCGAAGAACGGGGAACCGGTCCTTCTTTCCTACAAGATCACGGCAGGGATCGAGCACGACCCCGAGGTTCTTGCCGATGAACGGCGGATCCTCGGGAGGTTTGTCCTAGCGACGAATGACCCCGAACTCTCGGCCGATGAACTGCTCGCGAACTACAAGGGGCAGGGCGCGGTGGAACGCGGGTTCCGGTTCCTTAAAGACAGGTCGTTCCGTGTATCTGAGGTCTATTTGAAGAAGCCGTCCCGGATCCAGGCACTGGCAATGGTGATGGTGCTCTGTCTGTTCATCTATTCGATGACGGAGTTCCGGTTGCGGCGGGAACTGGAACGAACCGGTGAGACGGTGACCCGCCGGGCGAAGAGGCAGACCCGGCGACCGACGCTGAAGTGGACGTTCTTCCTGTTCCGGAGGGTGCGGGAGGTTGTGATAGTTGTCGAGGATGGGAGGAGGCTGAAACGGGTGACGAACATGAACGAGGAGTTGTGGAAGATCTTACGGTTTTTGGGGAGGGAATACGAAAATTATTACATCTAACGGAGGATCTGCGGAATGTGCGATACAGTACTCTGGAGGGGAGTAGATTGTTAACGGGGGGGCGCGTGGCGTGAAAGTGAACGCGGGGGGGCCGGGGGCGTCCTCGTCCTGTCTTTTGTCTTCGCGGGCGGGGGTGGTTTTTGCGCTGAACTACTGGAACTTGCGCACCAAACATCCGGGCGGCTCCCGGTCGCGCGGGTCGCCAGTTCGCTTGCTACAACCGGCAAATGAGGGCACACTTTTAACCTTCTAAGGGTGTTATTCCGTTTTCCTTGACTTATCTATTATTTCGTCAATTAAACTAACCACCCTCTCCGTTGCTTTGCCGTCAATTTCATATAAATATTCCCGTATAAATCTCTCCCGAGTTTTCACAAGATCGGAATCACCATGTAGCAATCTATTTATTGCAGGCTCCAAATCATCTTCCTTATACACACCTAAAGCCACACCGTTTTCCACATAATCAACAACATCTGGTTCCTCGCCAAGATTTAAAACAATAACTGGTTTATTTAGTGCGATGGCTTCCATTGCAGTTGTGGAGTTTTTGGTAATCATTAAGTCACAAACAAACAACTGCTCATAAGTATCAGAATCTTTTGGCGTTATAACTACATCCCCTCTTAAATTGTATCTATTTAAATAATCTTCAATCATCTTCTTATATCGCGCTCCTTCCCCCGGGTGCTGTTTAATAACCAGTGTTACACCATTGAGATTCTGCATTGTCTTAAATACTGCTTTGAAATTTTTTACATTCTCTTCGTCGCTTATACCATGGCATTGAGTTGTCCAAAGGAGGATTTTATGGTTTGAATTAATGTTATAATTTTCTAAAAATTTCTTTTTATCGTAAATTCTATCCGCATAATATAGAATATCGTATCTGGGCTCGCCAGTTATAACAACTTCTTCTGGTTCATATATACTGTTTTTGGTAAGTAGGTCGTAGTGATATTGCCCGAAAACACATGTAATATCGGGCAGGAATTTCTTTCCTTTATCTTCTTTGTTAAATATATACCCATAATGTGTTGGAGTAATGATACCGTGCTGAATTGCAACGGTCGGTACATTTTTAAACTTAGCCGCTATCACAAGCGCTTGTTCGAAACCACCATATTCATTTTGTATTAAAATTAAGTCCGGGTTTTCTTCTTCAATCATTCGTTTAGCCATCTCAATATTCTTGACAGCCCGAGGAAAAGATATGTAAAAGTAAGTTTTTAATCTCCCCATTATTTCGCTGTATAAATTATTTGTATCACATATCTCTTTGAAAGTTATATCGTTCTTTAATAATGTCAAATTCCCCTTAAAACGCTCGATGGACTCTCTTTCATTTTTCCATGCATCCCAAGACCAATAAAGATTAAATGGTTTGTGCACGACATACCAATTTTTTAATTTATCCATGAAGATCCGCAAACTGGAAATAGATGGACCAAGAGGGTATACTCCTACCAACACATACCTATTTGCTAAATTTTTAATGATTGAATCAAAAAATGCATCCGATTTTTTTAAAGTGTTTGACTCATAATCTCTTACAATTTTCCACTCTACATCCTGTGCAGTAAACAATATCTTTGATAATTTGTTCCCATTATCCTTAATTTTCTTCCCTCCATGAAGTTTTGTAGTTAATTGTATCAACATTTTACTTGTTACATCAAAGAGAATTTCAATGTAACTATGAGATAAAAACCAAAATTCAGATAAAATTCGATTGTAGTATGCACTCCTATTTGGTATTTTACTAGTTAATTCATTGATAAAATAGCGACGAAAATCAAAATCTACAAACCACCACAGAGGGATGCCCCTATAGGTTGTTAATTCAATCAAAGATTTACCGCAACTTAATTTGCTTTGAACAAACTTGTGTACACATTCCTGATCCTGAGAATCCTTGTAATCTGTCATACGTCCTCCTCTTTAAACAGGACGTGGTGACTTCTGTAATAAGCCCAACTATCGATTTTTAAAACTTTAGAGAATCCAACGTCCAGGGCTACTCTCTTGAGATACTTAGTTTTTACCCAAAATCCAGCCATATATGGATCGTAAATTGGGAGGAAAAAGGATAAAACATTTGGGAAATATCGTTTATACCATCTATTCCTTTTAGAATAATCCGGATCATCAAACAAATATACAGCACCATTATCGTACGTAATATCATAGAGATTCTTCAAAACAATGTTATAATATTCAGGATGGACATAGAAAAAACAATTATTTAGGAATATTTTAGTAAATCCTCCATTCTTATCGATCATATTAACTAAATCATCCACATAAAACAAATCACAGCCAAATTTGGCTTTAGCCATTGAGATTAAATGCTCCGATGAATCAAACCCTTTAACGTTGAAACCATCTTTATGAAATAAATATGTCAATTCACCCCCCCCACATCCAGCATCTAAAATAATGTCATCTGCTGTCGGCTCCATAATTTTTAAAATATTCTTATAATAAATCTCAAAAGCCTCAGAAGAGGTATCTCCATGTGTTTTATCGCACTTAGCCCAATACTCTTTTGCCACCTTAGAAGCAAATTCTGGTGATCTATTTTCTTTAGTCATCAACCCAACTTGTTTCAGCACCTTAATCATTTTCATCACGTCATCACCTTCAGATCATAAGGGGTTTAAAGAACATACTCTTAACACACCACTTCAGCTTGTTCAGAGTAAAATCGATCTCTCATCTCAGACCTTTGCTAAATCCCATGGCTTTTCTAACTATCCTTGCGATATCAACCCAGAAACATGTTTTCCTGACTCCATAGTACGGGACCAACTCTGGATTGAAGCTCGAAACAAACATACTGAGATGCGGCGTATTGCCAGCCATTAGGTTAATACGATCAAATCCTTTTTCCTGCAAATCTAAGAATATTTCAAATAGCAGGAGGGATGTTGCGCCAGTATCCTTATAATCAAAATTCGATGCGGCGGACCACCTGTGTGCCATGTGGTTGTCCCAGGTAATAACTTCTGCAGCAGCCGCTTCCCCGGTTGGCGTCTCTGCTATCCACATCTCACCTAATTTATGCTCTATAATCATATCTAACATGTCCGTCAGGAACGTCTTTGTAAATGGAGGTTTACGATCCTGTTTCTCGTATGTAGACATGGTGAGATCCCAATATATCTCTGGTTCATAGCGTTTGCTTACCTGGATATCATTTTTCTGTCCTTTTCGGACAGTATTTCTTGCTTTTTTGGAGATATGCGAAGATATATCCTCAACCAGAGGAAGCACATACGTGTAATACACACTGCTGGTCCAACCGTCCCAGGTGAGCGGGCGAATATCCTGAAAGGCAGGAGCATTGATTATGTTTACACTGGCAAAACCCAGTTTAGAGGCTTCATCTGAGATTGCCTGGACTATCGACCTAGTCCGGGTCTCCCTCTCTCTCACCTTTGTGCTGACACTCTCTGGCAGTAAGTACCCACCATAAGGGGTCATCGGTGCTGTGGAGGCGGCAGTGGATATAAACCTGGATTTTGCGGTTACATACAACAAGCACCCTCCAGCCAGGCAGCCATCTTCGTAATAACCAAGTAATAAGGGCCTCTTATGTGATAAGGAAGCACACGCAACCGCCCAATCACTCAGATGAAATACAGTTCCTTGAGGAGATCCTTTTACCAGCTCATCCCATGCATGGTACTCTTCCTTTCTTACCTCTCTGACTTCAATCTCAGTCATGCTTGTTCCATAATGCAGATATCTCTTCCCCGCTCGTCATCCACGCCTCCCTCTCCTGACAATACCGCAAAATCTTCTCATAGAACTTCAGCCGCTCCCCCTCCATGTAGGTATTATGCCAGAGGAGGGTAAACACCCCATGACAGCGCTCGGTTGCGTCGATGAGGTGGCGGGTGACCTCCCACGCCCTCCCGGCGTCGAGCCGCATGTAAGCATCGAGGGTGCAGTCCATAACAGCAAGAGGGATCTCCAGGATCTCAATCTCGCGGCCGGCCTGGAGGTCGTAGGGCCTGAAGGGATGACACATCCCGTTCCTGAACCCGACACAGTCAGCATACCCGAAGGTGGCATCGTAGCGGAAGCCGGCGCGGCTGAGGTGCGCCCAGGTCTCCGGGACCCTGAACCGGAGGTAGTGGTTCCGGTAGCCGACGACCGGCCGCCCCAGGACCGCCTCCAGCCGCTGCTTCTCAACCATGAGGGCTTCCGGGTCGCAGTAGGCACGGTGACCCCCGTGGAGCCCGACCTCCCAGCCAGCATCAGCGATCATCCCGATCTCCTCCTCAAGGTCCCTGATGTCATACGAGTAGTCCTGGTCCCCGGGGGCGAGGGCAAGGAAGTAAAAACTCGACCGGGCGCCGTACTCCTCCTCGAGAGCCATGATCTCCCGGAAGTTGCAGAAGGGGAGCCTCTTTGACCGGAGTTGCCTTGCGCTTGCGAGAGCGCCGGCAAGATCTCCTTTCTTCAGGGCGGCGAGGATCGCATACCCCTTGGAGAGCACGGACCGGTAGACCCAATCGATATCGTGGGTGAGGCAGACGGCGAACGGCTGGCCGTCAGGATACTCGGGGCGGTAGCCCTGCTCGATGAGGTATTGTGAGGCCCGGGGTTCAAAGGGCTCCCGGTGAGTGCTCATATAGTGCGGGAACCGGTCGTAGCCATCCCGGAATGCTTCTCTGTACTCCTCCGCACAGGTAAAGAGGCGCCAGATCTCCGGGTCCTGCTGGAGGATATCGTGCATCTGCATGGTTGCCTTCAGAAATTGTTGGCGGGGTTGGTATTAGTTATGTCTGTTTCTGTTTGGCGGGGGTGGTGTTGTGGTTGACGAAACACCATATTACGATTAGGGCAGCATCAGTGGGTTGGGAGCAGATCCAATCCCCGCGAAAGATCCCCGTCTGCTCTTTTGTAACCCAGGAGCAAGCGCTCCTCGGGCAAACACACGCAAAGAAATGATCTCGTGACGCCCAAGCTGATCAAAGCCCTACCGCATGAGCCGGTGACTTCTTTGCACAAGGTTTAGCGCCAGAAAGAGAAATTTGTTGAAATAATGGTGTTCCCTCTCAGAGATAGGCGTATCCTAAATTTTGATCCCCAATTTTGAGGCGCTAATTAGATCTAAAGCCTAATAAAAAGACATCACAAATCAGAATGGAGTGACTGAGTACCACCAATTCGCCCGGCGCATAGGCCTCATCGGAGCAACCAACTTCCTCATCAGCCTGAGCGGGCTCATCCTCCTCCCGATCCTCACGAAGACTCTCCCCATCGAAGAGTACGGGACGTATATCCAGATCACCGTGACCATCGGCCTCGTCCCGGGGGTGGTGATGCTTGGCCTCCCCTACACGATGGTCAGGTTCCTCGCGGCAACAAAATCCCGTGAGGAGATTCAGGAAGTTTACTACTCGATCGTGGGCGTCACCGTCGTGACCGCAGGGCTCGCCGCGCTCGCTCTCTTCGTCCTAGCAGAACCCATAGCTGCCGCACTCTTCGACAACCGGGTTGCGATAACCCGGATCCTTGCGGCGATCGTCTTCCTGGAGTGCATGAACGGGCTCCAGTACAACTATTTCCGGACGTTCCAGCAGATAAAGCGATACTCATCCCTCACATTCTTCAAGACCGGTCTGCAGCTGGTCCTGGTCGGCGCGCTCGTCCTTGCCGGCTACGGTATCCTCGGTGCCACGATCGGGTTGTTGGTCACCGACCTCGTCTTGCTCATCGTCATGAGCATCTTCATCCTCTCCGAGATAGGGGTCGCCGTCCCGAAGTTCAGGCACCTGCGGGAGTACCTCTCCTTTGGCCTCCCCACGGTGCCGGGGAACCTCTCCAGCTGGGTGGTGAACTCAAGCGACCGGTATATTATTGCCCTCTTCCTGGGGACAGCATACGTCGGCTACTACTCGCCAGGCTATACCTTGGGGAATATGGTCAATATGTTCATCGCGCCGATATCGTTTATGCTCCCGGCGGTGCTTTCGAAGCATTATGATGAGGGGAAACTCAACGACGTTAAAACCGTCCTGTCGTATTCCATGAAATACTTCCTTGCGCTGGCAATTCCCTCGGTTGTGGGGCTGTCGCTGCTATCAAAGCCCCTGTTGACTATCCTCTCAACACCAGAGATTGCAGCGCAGGGTTATTTGATAACCCCATTCCTTGCACTGAGCGGGTTATTGTTTGGAACGTTTGCGATTATCTCTGAGATCCTGGTGCTGGAAAAGAAGACCACCATCACCGGGACGATATGGATTGTGGCGGCAGTCCTTAATCTGGGGTTGAATATCATATTCGTTCCCATATTTGGGATCATTGGGGCAGCGGCTACGACCCTGCTTGCATTTTTCCTAGCCTTTGTTTTATCAACGTATTATTCGTTTAAGTATCTTGTATTCGACGTTAACGCTGCCTTCATCTTGAAATGTATTGTCGCGTCGGCGATCACGGGTGTGGTAGTGGTTATTGGGGGATCTCGGATGTCGGGTGGACTGGTGAGCGTTATCCTGCTGGTAATCATCTCTGCGCTGGTCTACGGGGCAGGGTTGCTCATATTTCGGGGGTTCAAGAGGGAGGAGATCCACTTCTTCAGGGATCTGCTCCGGATCTGATCGCTCCCGTGGCCGTCTGTTTTTTACTCGATGGGTAATGCCGTTGCGTAAACACTTTTAGGGCAATCTGAGAATCAGGGTGTAGTTAGATTGAATCAGAGGTTAATCCTGGTTTCTGTAGAGAAAAATATTGGTAACTTCGTCCAATACGAATAATCATAAACCACCGGCGGCCCGGGAAAATCAAAAGGTTATTACATACTCTGTTACGATTATACTACATATCAGTTGACCGATACGATCTACAGAGGGTGCAGCATGTCATATTTTGACGGAAAAACAATTCTCATCACGGGTGGCACGGGCTCGTTCGGAAAGATGTTTACTTCTCTTCTATTAAAAGAACGGAACCCTAGTAGTATCCGCATCTTTTCGCGTGGAGAGTTGCTACAGTGGGAGATGCAACAAAAAAATCAGGATGAGCGTCTCCGTTTCTTAATCGGTGATGTTAGAGATAAAGACCGTCTTTACCGCGCAATGAATGATGTCGATATCGTCGTTCACGCTGCCGCGCTGAAGCAGGTGCCTACGGCAGAATACAACCCCATAGAGGCTGTAAAGACGAACATCGGCGGAGCCGAAAACATCATCGATGCCTCCATCGATAATGGCGTTGAGAGGATCATGGCGCTGAGCACAGATAAGGCGGTGCACCCGGTCAATCTATACGGTGCGACCAAGATGGTTGCGGAGAAACTCTTTGTACAGGGGAACGCTTATGCCGGTGGGAGGAAGACGCGGTTTGCCTGTACCCGCTATGGAAATGTGGTTGGAAGTCGTGGGAGCATCATTCCGCTCTTCCTTGAACAGAGGAAACAGGGTCGGGTTACAATAACCGATGAACGCATGACACGGTTCTGGCTAACGCTGGAACAGGGTGCACGTTTCGTCGCCCGGTGCATCGAGACGATGAAGGGCGGTGAGATATTCGTTCCCAAGATCCCCAGCATGAGAATAACCGATCTTGCAAGAGTTATCGCCCCTGATTGTGAGGTCGAAATCATCGGTATCCGGCCGGGCGAGAAGCTCCACGAGGTTCTCCTCACCGAAGACGAGGCCCGGCACTCGAAGGATATGGGGGATTATTTTGTCATCGAACCGGAGTTACAATTTTGGCAGAAGAACGATGGATATGAGGGAAAAAACCTGCCAGAAGGATTCAGGTATTCAAGTGATAGTAATATAGATTGGCTTGACGCTGATGATTTGATGTCAATAGTGAAGAACTTGTAAAATACCGATGATGAGAGAATAATGAAATTCATCCCCTATGGACATCAGTCCATTGATGATGATGATGTCCGATCTGTCGTAGAGGTTCTGAAGGGCGACTGGCTCACGACGGGGCCTAGTGTCGATCGTTTCGAACAGGATCTTGCCAGATATGTCGGCGCGCGGCATGCAGTCGCGGTGAACAGCGGCACGAGTGCTCTGGATATCGCGGTCCAGGCCCTTGACCTCCCGAAAGGGAGTGAGATCATCACAACCCCCTTCACCTTCGCTGCCACGAGTAATGCTATCCTCTATAACGGTCATGTTCCGATCTTTGCGGATATCGATCCTATAACGAGGAATATCCATCCGGATGAGATCCAGAAGAGGATCACTCCAAAAACCCGCGCAATAATCTACGTTGATTACGCGGGGCAGCCGTGCGCGATCGACGAGATCCGGGAGATTGCCCGGGAGTATGATCTTCGGCTTATTGAGGATGCATGCCATGCGTTTGGCGCCTCGTACAAAGGCCGTAAGATCGGCACGTTTGCTGATATGACTATCTTCAGTTTTCATCCCGTCAAACCAATAACCACCGGGGAAGGAGGAGCCGTGGTAACGGATGATCCAGACCTCAATGCTCGACTCAGGCTGCTCCGGAGCCATGGGATCACTCGGGATGTAGGGGATCTGTTTGGTGAAGGGGAATCATGGGGATACGACATGCAGCTCCTCGGTCATAACTACCGGATGACCGACATTCAGGCAGCACTGGGCGTATCTCAGTTGAAGAAGATCGACTCCTTCATCGAGCGAAGAAACGAGATTGCAACATGCTATATCAGGGCTCTATCTGACATGGCATGGCTTGACCTGCCTGTGACCATGGATGGGGTTACTCACGGGTGGCACCTCTACACGGTTCTGCTCAACGGGATTGAGCGAAACACCCTGTTCTCTTACCTGAAAGAACGGGGCATCGGCGTCAACGTTCATTATATCCCCATCTATAGGTTTAGTTACTATCAAAAGCATCACCCTCTGAATGTTAAAAATTTCCCTAACACAGAAGATGTATTCAACAGAATATTGACCCTACCGCTCTATCCCGGTATGAAAGATGAGGATGTGGTGTATGTCTCGGAACAGTTGCACAGGGCAGAGTCTGACCTTGGAATCTCCGTGTGAGTGATATTGTATATGCATGTGGTGGCTATCATTCAGGCAAGGATGGGAAGTACGCGATTGTCGGGCAAGGTGATGAAAGACCTTCTCGGGAAGCCGGTGCTGACCCGGAACGTTAACCGGATCAATCGTGCAAAACGTATCGAAGTCCTGGTAAGGTCACAGGCACGCCGGATATAAAAATAATAGGGGATGTTTCACATGAAAGTCCAATCGAAACCAGAAATGGAGGTTAAGTTGTTGTGCTATCAAACGTAGCATACCGGTGGCTATTGCATCTTGAGGTGTTTTCAGCAGGTGGGCCTGTGACAGTAAACAGCAGTTTCGTAGGAGGTTTTCGTACAGATGGGAGTTACCATGTCTAGTCGTCTTGCCCTCGGCACGGTGCAATTTGGCCTGCCATATGGTGTGGCCAATACATCCGGACAGGTTAGCCTATATGAAGTGGCAGCCATCCTTCAGCAAGCCTGGGCGGCAGGCATCGATACCCTGGATACTGCCATTGCTTATGGGGAGAGTGAGCAGCGGTTGGGGGAGATCGGTGTTGAAAAGTGGCGTGTGATCTCCAAACTGCCGGCAGTGCCTGCTGATTGCACAGATATTAGAGGTTGGGTGCAGGAATCCGTGAAGTGTTCTCTCCAGCGACTCAATATTAACTGCCTTTATGGTCTTCTCCTCCACCGCTCACAACAACTCCTGGAGTCCAGAGGTAACGACCTTTATTTGGCACTGATGGATCTCAAAGATCAAGGCCTGATCAGGAAGATCGGGGTTTCAATATATGACCCTGAAGAACTTGATCCTCTCTGGCCCCACTTTCAGCTGGACCTGGTGCAGGCACCTTTCAATATCCTTGATCGTCGAATAGAGACATCCGGCTGGCTGACCCGGATGCACCAGGCCGGCACTGAGGTACATGTCCGCTCGGTGTTCCTGCAGGGACTTTTATTGATGGAAGCGGAACGCCGACCAGAGAAATTCAAACGATGGCAACCCCTCTGGGATCGGTGGGATCAGTGGCTTAAAGATCAGGTACTGACGCCAGTACAGGCCTGCCTCGGATTTGTGATGTCAAGACAGGAGATTAATCGTGTCGTTGTTGGTGTCGACAACCGCAAGCAGTTGCAAGAGATCCTCGACGCTGCTGAAACACGTGTTCCTACGCCGCCAACTACACTTGCGATCGAGGATCTGGACCTCATCAACCCATCCAGATGGAGTATACTATGACTGTGAAAACAGTTGTTATTGTACAGGCCCGTATGGGCTCGAACCGCTTTCCGAACAAGGTAATGCAGCCAATCTGTGGCACGCCGATGATCGGGCTCCTCCTGGAGAGGCTGTCGCGGGCCCGGCGCGTCGATCAGATTGTGCTCGCCACATCATCCGATCGCCGGGATGAGCCCCTAGCAGAGTACGTGCGGAGACTGGGCTTTGAGGTATATCAGGGCAGCGAAGATGATGTACTCGACCGTTACTATCAGGCGGCAAAGATGACAAAGGCTGATGTGGTGGTGCGCATCACGGGTGATTGTCCCTTGATAGATCCTGAACTTGTGGATGCCGTCATTGACAGGTTCATGGAGGAAGAGGCGGATTATGCTTCAAACACAATGCCTCCAACCTATCCGGATGGACTGGATGTTGAAGTATTTACATTTAATGCGCTGGAGACCGCCTGGAAACAAGCAAAAGATCTTCACCTCCGGGAGCACGTCACACCGTACATCCGTGAATCCAGGCAGTTTATTCGAACCAACCTTGTCAATGAAACTGACAACTCTGGAGAGCGCTGGACAGTTGATGAACCAGAAGACTTTGAAGTCATCCGCAACGTGTTCGAGCACTTCAAACCTCGCCGGGACTTTTCATGGCAGGAGGTACTTACTCTGCGGCAGGAGCACCCGGAGTTGTTCGCCGCCAACCGCCACCTGATCAGAAACGAAGGGTTGCATCTCGGCACAGGTCAGAAACTCTGGAAACGTGCAAAACGGGTTATTCCAGGGGGTAATATGCTTCTCTCCAAACGGGCGGAGATGTTCCTGCCTGAGCGATGGCCATCTTATTTCAGCAAGGCGAAAGGTTGTCGGGTCTGGGATCTCGATGGACACGAGTACATTGATATGTGTATCATGGGCATCGGTACCAACACCCTAGGATACGGTCATCCGGAGGTGGATGAAGCGGTCCGTGATACCGTAGCCGCAGGCAACATGTCCACCTTCAATTGTCCTGAAGAAGTTTATCTAGCTGAGCGGTTGGTGGAACTACACCCCTGGGCTGATATGGTGCGCCTGGCCCGCACGGGTGGTGAGGCGGATGCCATCGGCATCCGGATTGCCCGTGCAGCCTCTGGCCGCGATAAAGTTGCATTTTGCGGTTACCATGGTTGGCACGACTGGTATCTAGCAGCCAATCTGGCTGATGAACAGAGTCTGGATGGTCACCTTCTTCCCGGTCTTGAACCAAAGGGCGTGCCGCGGAGCTTGCGTGGTAGTGCCTTACCGTTCAACTATAATAACTTCTCGGAACTGGAAGCGCTGGTGCAGAAGCATGATATTGGTGTCATCATAATGGAAGTTTCGCGTAATATGGGCCCAGAAGAAGGTTTCCTTGAAGATGTACGTCAGTTGGCGACCGATCGCGACATTGTACTCATCTTCGATGAATGTACGTCAGGCTTCCGCCAGACTTTCGGCGGCCTGCATAAATACTATGGCGTTGAGCCAGATATGGCGATCTTTGGTAAGGCGCTCGGCAACGGTTATGCTATATCAGCTGTGATCGGCCGAAAGGAAGTGATGGAGGCGGCCCAGAACACATTCATCAGCAGTACATTCTGGACGGAGCGGATCGGTCCGGCAGCCGCGCTGAAGACCCTTGAGGTGATGGAACGGGAGAGGTCATGGGAGCGGATCACGGAGACCGGGCGCGATATCGGCAGACGTTGGCAGTCGCTTGCCGAAAAGTACGACCTACCGATCGTGATCAGCGGCCTGCCGGCGCTGATCGGTTTCAGTTTCCCGGTGCCGGACACGCTGAAGTACAAGACCCTGATAACCCAGGAGATGCTCAAGAAAGGCTATCTGGCTGCTACGTCAGTCTATGTCTGCACTGAACATACCCCTGAAGTGGTCGATGCATACTTTGAGGAGCTGGATCCGATCTTTGCACAGATCAAGGAATGTGAATCTGGGCAACCCATTGACGACCTGCTGGAAGGCCCGGTCTGTCATTCCGGATTCAAACGGCTGAATTGAGGAGAACAGGGAATCGTGGCTCTGCATATTGTCATCCGCACCGATGCTTCGCTTGCCATCGGCACCGGTCATGTCATGCGTTGCCTCACCCTGGCAAACGCTCTGGCCAGAAAAGGTGTCGGCGTATCATTTATCTGCCGCGAGCACGAGGGCAACCTCTGTGACCTGATCGAAGAACAGGGTTTTACAGTTCACCGCCTCCCTGCGCCAGAGAGGGGTTTTGAAGCCGATGCAACCCCGGCCCATGCTGCCTGGCTTGGAGCAACATGGCAGGAAGATGCGAGGCAAACCGGTGCCGCCATCAGAACGCTGGGTGTCAAACCCGACTGGCTGGTGGTGGACCATTATGCACTTGATTACCGCTGGGAAGAGGCTCTCCAGCCATTGGTTGGGCGCATCTTTGTGATCGATGACCTTGCCGACCGGGCACATGATTGCGTTCTGTTGTTGGACCAGAACCTCTTTGCAGACCTGCAGACGCGCTATGCCGGCAAAGTTCCGGCAGATTGTCGCCTGTTACTGGGGCCGGAATACGCCCTCCTGCAACCGTTCTATGCCGAACTGCACGACCGCATCCCACCGCGCGAGGGGCCGGTCCGGCGTATCCTCATCTCGTTTGGCGGGGCGGACCGTGACAACCTGACCGGTCGCGCTCTTGCGGCTTTCCTGAGCCTGAATCGCCCAGATATCGATGTTGATATCGTTATCTCCGGCAGCAGTCTTTATGCACCTCTGATCCAGGATCAGGTGGCGGGGCATGCTAACATTCACCTGCACAGCAACCTCCCGACGCTGGCAACGCTGATGGCGAGAGCGGATCTTGCCATCGGCGCGGCCGGGACGACCAGTTGGGAGCGAGTTTGCCTCGGCCTCCCCACACTTGTCGTGACGCTGGCGGAGAACCAGCGGCCGATTGCGGATGAACTACACCGACTGGGATTGGTGCGCTGGCTGGGGCATAAAGATGAAGTCTCTGAACATGGTATCAGGCAGGCTCTGGCCGAGTTGATCGAAGAGGGCATTGACAAAGAATGGTCCCTGCGCTGCCGGGCCACGGTGGACGGAAAAGGTGTGGATCGTGTTGGTGCTGTTTTGACCATAACCACGGAGACGCCGCTTCGGGTGCGCCATGCCCGCCTCTCTGATGAGGCGCTGCTTCTCAACTGGGCAAACGACCCGGAGACACGGCAAAACTCGTTCTCGCCTGACCCCATCCCTGCGGAGGATCATCGGCGTTGGTTCTATAGCCGTCTCCGGGATTTGGATGGCTGTCGTCTCTACGTTGTGGAGACTGAGGACGGGATCCCCATAGGGCAGGTGCGGTTTGAGAGGCAGGATCCGGCCTGGGAGATCAGTTATTCGATTGCCCCTCAGTTCCGTAAAAGAGGGCTGGGTCGACCGCTGCTCAAAGCCGCTCTGTTAAAGATGCGCTCTGAATATCCCGGTGCTCTCGTTCTTGGTAGGGTGAAACCCGAGAATCTGCCTTCGCGCAAAATTTTCGAGTCGCTTGACTTCGATACCCTATCTGATGGGGGGGGAGTTGCGTATCAGCGTGTGCTCTGATGCAGGTAGCTGGAACTCTCCGTACATCCCGGAACTGCTCCTGGACTGGTTGACAGATGGGCATGAGGTGAGATGGGCCCATGAGGCCACCACGTTGCCAGACGGTGACATATGTTTCTACCTGAGTTATGGGAACATTGTTGGTCCCGATCTATTGAGACGACATAAAAATAACCTCGTCGTTCACGCAAGCGATTTGCCCAAGGGCAGGGGATGATCCCCTCTGACATGGCAGATTCTTGAAGGGAAGAATCGGATCCCGGTCACGCTGTTTGAAGCCGCAGAAGCGGTTGACAGCGGGCCGATTTACAAACAGGTGGTACTTCAGTTCTCGGGTGTGGAACTGATCGATGAGCTCAGGCATGCAGTGATGCAGGCGACAATGGATTTATGCAGATCATTTGTGAAGGAATATCCAGCGGTTATTACGACAGGAATCCCGCAACAGGGTGAACCGACGTTCTACGCCCGGCGCCGTCCCAAAGATAGTGTCATCGATGTCGAAAAGTCAGTCCAGGAACAATTCAACCTACTCCGCACGGTTGATGATATACGCTACCCGGCGTGGTTTGAATTCAAGGGGAGGCGCTTCATCCTTCGGATTGAGAGACAAGATGATAACTAAATCGAGACCCAGAAGAGCTGAGGATACATATGAAAATCGCCCATCATACAATTGACCCGGGTGCCCCTCCATTCGTCATTGCGGAGATGTCCGGGAACCATAATCAATCGCTTGACAAGGCACTGGAGATCGTTGAGGCGGCCGCGAAAGCAGGTGCCCAAGCGCTTAAGCTTCAGACCTACACCGCGGACACCATGACTCTCGACATCAGCGAAGGTGAGTTTTTCATTAAAGATGAACAGAGTCCATGGGAAGGGAAGAGCCTATACGACCTCTACACCCTCGCCCACACCCCATGGGAATGGCATGCACCGATCATGGAGAGGGCGCAGGAGCTGGGAATGGTCTGCTTCTCTACACCTTTTGACAGGAGTGCAGTTGATTTTCTCGAAGATCTGGGTGTTCCCGCCTACAAAGTCGCTTCCTTCGAGATCGTTGACCTCCCCCTCATCCGCTACATTGCCGAGCAGGGAAAACCGATCATCCTCTCCACCGGCATGGCAACCCTCGCGGAGATCGACGAAGCCGTCCGCATTATACGGGAGGCTGGCAATAACCAGATCGCGCTGCTGAAGTGCACAAGTGCCTATCCCGCACCGCCGGAAGAGATGAACCTGAGGACCATTCCTCACCTTGCCGCGGCATTCGGGGCTCCAGTCGGGTTATCAGACCACACCCTCGGCATCGCAACCTCGGTAGCAGCGGTCGCTCTCGGTGCATGCATCATTGAGAAGCACTTCACCCTTTCCCGCGCAGACCCCGGGCCGGACAGTGCATTCTCGCTTGAGCCGCACGAGTTCAAGGCGATGGTGGATGCAGTGAGGGAGACGGAAAAGGCGCTGGGCACGGTCTGCTACGAGGTCTCCGAGCACGAAAAAGCAAGCAGGGTCTTTCGGAGATCACTCTTTGCCGTGAAAGACATCGAAGAGGGGGAGGAGTTTACGGAAGAGAACGTGCGCTCGATCAGGCCGGGGTATGGGCTGCCGCCGAAATACCTGCCCGTTGTGATCGGTAGAAGGGCGGCAAAGCGTATCGAGCGGGGAACGCCGATAGATTGGGACTTGATTATTTAAGTCAACCCCCACTACTAACATGGGAAGCTTTGATAGAATCCCGCAAAATTTCACACAATCAAGTAGAATTTGGGGGCTACTTGCATCATTCTATTTTCTGTTTGGTTTGAAAATGACCCCTGATTTTCATCCGGTATGCCTGTAGCCCTGACGGGCATCATGTGGTTTTTTGCGCCTCGGTGAGGGCTGTTCCGCCAGGTTTATATACCTGGCTCCAAAACGGCTCATGGCCTTTAACACCGAGTTTCGGGCAAAAGAAGACAGAATTGAAGAGATTGAACCGGGTTTCTCTCTCACGGAGTTTCTCAGTTCACCCTATCTGGATACCATTGCACAGACCATTGAACGAGAATACTACGCCAGAGAGGTCTCTCGGTTCCATTATCCGGTTATTCTTATGCCCAAACACCACATGATTTAGGGACTATACTCTTCATCTTGTCCTCATTTTTCCAATTTGTCCTCTCAAACCGCAAGATCTATATATTTATACTCCCTAATATTATATCATATGGAAGACTGGGTTTGTGCCTGGCTGGAAGAGCAGCGTCAGAAGGGCGAGAAGTGCCTGGAGATCAAGTATATCCAGAACAAACCCTACGTATACCACTCGACGAGTGTCTACGACAAGAAGACCAAATCGCCAAAGAAAGTGAGTACATACCTCGGCCGTCTCACGAAAGACGCCGGTCTCATCCCGAAAGGATCGCGTGGCAACCGTCCCCTCTCCTCACCCCGGACAATCAGGGAGTATGGGAACGCCGCCCTCATGGCAGAGGAGTTCGCTGACCTGTTACCGGTTCTCCAGGACGCTTTCACGGACTGCTGGCAGGAACTCGTTGCTCTCACCTTCACCCGGGTCGCCGGTTACGCACCGCTCTCACGGGTTGCGGATGCCTGGGAGAAACTCGACAACGTCCTCGATATCAAACCTGACTGTGACCCCCGAACGCTCTCCCGTGTGCTCACAGAGGTCGGCGGTGACCGCACCGCTCAACAGATGGTCTTCCAGCACCTCTCATCACGTGCACAGCACCTCGTCTATGACCTCTCGTTTGTCTTCTCCTGCTCCGATACCGTGAACCTTGCCGAGTTCGGCTACAACGCCGATGATATCTGGTTGCCCCGGGTCAACATCGCGCTCTTCAGCGCGACCGATACCGGACTTCCGGTGATGATCCGGGGCCTGCCAGGCTCTGTCAGGGATGTCACCACTCTTCTCCGGTCACTCCAGGAGATCGATGCCCCTGGCGCGACCCTTGTCCTTGACCGGGGTTTCGTCTCAGAGGCAAACGAGAACCTGCTGCTGGAGTCAGGGCTCCAGTTCGTCCTTCCCATGCGCCGGAACAGCAGAAGGTATGAGACCCGGATCCACCTCACCGACCACTTCTTCTACCACAAACGGCTGATCCACGCAGGGAGACGTGAGGTGGACGGGGTGACGCTCTACCTCTACGAGGATCTCGACCTGGCGGCGGAGGAGGAGAAGATGCTATATCGGTTGCTGGAAGAGGGAAAGATCGAACGGGAGACACTTAACCGGCGGCTGAAACGCGTCGGCAGGATCCTGGTGGTCTCCTCTCTTAAGGCGGAACCACGGGAGGTCTACGACCTCTACAAGTCCCGGAACCTGGTGGAAGAACATTTTTCAGCGTTTAAAAGCCTGATCCAGGCGGATAAACTCTACCTCCGTGATTCTACGGCGGTCTTTGGCCACGTCTTTGTGGGGTTCCTCTGTCTCTACCTCTACTGCAGGATCCTGAACCGGATCAAGAAAGCGGGGATGACCGCTCATCTCTCGCCGCACGGTCTCCTCCTCAAACTTTCAAAGGTCTATGCGGTGGAGAGCGGGGAGGAGAGGGGGATCACCGAGGTGCCAAAGCAGGTACGGAAGATTGCGGAGAGACTTGAACTGGATATATTCCCCTAATATGTGAGGAGTTTGGGTTTCATACGAAACCACATGATGCCCGTCAGGGCTACAGGCATACCGGATGAAAATCGGGGGTCATTTTCATACGAAAAAGTAGCCGACCGGGTAACTCTCCGTTAAAACCCGGGTAAAATGGCAAGGTGCGCCAGAGGCGCGCATACTACCGGAAAAGAGAGATGGGTTTATATGTCAGATCGGTTGGTTTGATGGCCTCATATAGTAAAACGCCTGGTTAAGAAGCTTGGAAAAAGGTTTGACCTCATCCATGCCAACTTTACGTGGCCGTCGGCCTACATCGGCGTAATACTTAAGGAAGAGTTGAAGATCCCGCTCATAACAACAGTCCATGAAGACCCGGCCTGGCTTTCTGAGGAGAACGCTATGGCCCACCCCCTGATCCAGAAAGCCTGGCTAAACTCTGACGCGATACTGAGACCAAACTCCCTCGATATACCGGTGTTGAAGAACTATAACAAGAAGGTCTTCCGGGTCTCAAACGGGTTTGCAAAAATCTTCCGACCGATGGGAAGTATGGGCTGCAGGGCAACCCTTGGATTGCCGGCAGACCGGCGCATCCTTCTCTCAGTCGGGAACCTGGAGGTCATCAAAGGCCACCGTTATCTCATCTCAGCAATGCGGAATGTTGTTTCAGAGCATCCTGACCTGCTCTGTGTCATCGTTGGCGGCGGACCACAACGAGGAGCGCTGGAGAAACAGATCGCCAGAGACGGTATGGCGGAACACGTGATGCTGGTGGGAAACAGACCCCGTAACGAGATCCCGCTCTGGATGAATGCCTGCGACCTGTTTGTCCTCCCCAGTTTGAACGAGAGTTTCGGGATTGTTCAGATTGAGGCCATGGCCTGCGGAAAACCTATCGTCGCAACAAACACCCCTGGAAGCAGGGAGATCATAGCCTCAGAGAAATACGGTTTACTCTGCCAACCGGGAAACCCAGAAGATCTTGCGGATAAGATCCTTGTCGGGCTGGAGAAAGATTGGAACCAGCAGGAGATCCTGCAATTTGCAGATAGTTTTTCATGGGAGAAGATAGCCGGGGACATCCTCAGGATCTACGATACATTACTATAATGAGTCGGTGAGGAGAGTTCTGCAAGGCGTGAGGGGGTTCCAACAAATTTGGCAGATGAGATCTCAACTGTCAGGGGGTCTCCTGCTCATGGCGCGCTGATACCGTTACCACCCCATTAAAATGCGAGGGGTGGGATTCGAACCCACGAACTCCTGCGAGAACGGATCTTAAGTCCGTCGGTTTTGGCCAGGCTTACCTACCCTCGCCCCCAGAAACGTCCATATGGTATTGAAGAGGAAGACTATTAAGCCCGCCGCCATCCTCACGTCAACCGGTGCATCACCCGTGCCAGCCGGTGCATCCCCTCAACGATCTCATCCTTTCCCACCGCCGAGAAGTTCAGCCGGATCGTCTCTTTACCACCGCCGTCGACGTAGAACGGCACACCTGGCAGAACCGCAACACCCTCCCGCACCCCCTCGTGGAAGACATCCATCGATGAGACGCCGCGAGGCAGGGTGGCGGTCAGGAACATCCCGCCCTCCGGCCTGGTGTGCGTCATCCCCCCCGGCATCAGGTCGTCGAGGAGGTCGCACATCAGCCGGCAGTGCTCGCCGTAGACCGCTGCAACCCTTCGGACGTGGCCGTCCAGGTCGTGGGTTCTCAGATAGCGGTTGAGCATCACCTGGCAGAGGAAGTTTGAGTGGAGATCGGCAGCCTGTTTTGCCAGGTTGAACTCGCGAAGGATGGGTGCCGGGGCGTATATCCAGCCTATCCGCATCCCCGGGGCAATGATCTTTGAGAACGAGCCCGAGATAAGCGTCTGCTCCGGGATGTAGCGTTTCACCGGCATCCGCGGCCTGCCGTCGAAGAAGAGTTCCCCGAAGGCATCGTCCTCGTAGAAGACAGTCTCACTCCCCTCAAGGATCTCCGCGACCGCCCGCCGTTTCCGGTCAGAGTACGTCGTCCCGGAAGGGTTCTGCGAGTTGGGGATGCCGTAGAAGAACCTCGGGGCGTTGTCGCGGATGACCGACTCGAACACAGCGAGATCCGGCCCGTCCTCCTCCAGGGGAACCGCGTGAAAGACCGGCTCGTAGAACGAGAAGGCCTCGATCGCGCCGAGGTAGCCTGGGCGCTCCATCCCG
>Ga0208693_1001027_pt1 | contig 20856 bp, 23 predicted proteins | sample AD_UKC071_MetaG_FD_184438 | JGI IMG/M metagenome (GOLD analysis project Ga0208693, IMG submission 184438) | Active sludge microbial communities of municipal wastewater-treating anaerobic digesters from USA - AD_UKC071_MetaG (SPAdes) (version 2) | ecosystem: Engineered > Bioreactor > Anaerobic >... | reverse complement strand
ATTTCTATATCATCCACATCGGCTTCATTTACTAAACTTTCATATACATCAATGCCAGCATCCTCTTTTATCTTATGTTTATCTAAGACGTACCTTCCATCTTCGCTTTCAACAATCCATCCCAAGTAGTCAAACAACAGCATTGGTATTTTTAAATAAGTACTTATGGAGCCTAAAGAAGGATAATCTTTATTAACGCCCCTAAATTCTATTTCTTCCCCATCTCCAATATCAAGTTCCTTTCTCCAGAAATCACCTAATATTTTTGATTGATTCTCCTTCATTAAACTATTAATGTTCATTTCATCGGGCTTGCTGCTAAAAACATAAAACTTCTTGTTATTTAGGGTTATATAAGCCTTTGCGAAGTTTTCCATATATCCTTTTCCGAAAATTAGATAACCGCCATTTAGCATCGCATAAGCAATGGTCCTAATTCTTATGGAATACTTTAATAATTGACTTCCCAATACCTTTTCCCATTCTTCATTATGTTCAAATCTTTCTACCAGTTCAATGGCACCCTCTGTAAGTTCATATCCACCTTCAATTTCTTTTATAAAGTTACATCCAACGATAGTTAAAGAGTCTTTATCTTTTTCTGCGCCAAACAGACCATATACCTCATCAGCATTGACAATTCTTCCGCTCTCGTCAACCTTATAGCCAAGATAATCCCTGGCTATATCTTTTTTACTGCTGCAGGGTATTTTCTTTGGTAAAGATTTTAAAATTTCTGCCCATCTTTCTATATTGGATGCTTTTACCCAAAATCTGTCCGTACCTATTTTTATAATCATAATGTATTCCTCAACTTTTCTACATAGTCTTTAAGGGTGCTTTTAAACTTTCTGGAGCGGTTTTTTATAATAATATCCTTTGAGTATATCAAGTCTTTAAACTTTTCATTAAGGACGTATTCCCCATCTTTAAAATCAATTATATTCTCATCCATCATATCGAAAACCACCTTGTCTACTTCAGGAGCCTTATCTGGGAAAAGGTACATATCATTTTCCATGCAAAACTCATATACAAAATCATTAAGCCTTCCTACCCTTATCTCCCTGCCCTTTGTATTAAAGATGTAAAAGTCTAAAGGCTGGGTTGTATAGTAGTTGGTATGGTCCGTAGGTCTTATGGATAATCCTTCAAAACCAGCAGTCTGGTATTCAAGGGCTACCATTGATAGTATTGTTAAAAAAGTTTTCCATGGGTAAGAAAGAACCTCCGCTACTTTCTCTTCCACTGGAAAATCCCTGTATTCATAGGGAGTAAAGGTGTATTTATTTTTATCCTTTAACTTCGGGAGATTTACAGATGAAGTTATCCTCCTGCCCTGCACCCATATTTCATTAGGATTATTACCCATCGGTGATAACTCCACATCCTCTGTATCCTCCGCCAACTGCATGGTTTTTAGTTTTGTAAGGATTGAAGGATATTGAGGATACCCATTAAACACAGCCTGATAAAAGGACTTTATTTCTTCCGTCTCTTCTACATCTTTATCCTTAATGTTTAATATGGTTTCAGCAAATTCAGGGATGCTGTCTATAAACTCATATAGGGCTTTACCGTCTCCCCTCTGACCTATAATACAAGCCTCTTCATACACTTTTTTAAGCAATTTATGTAACAAGGGAGGATAGAAACAGAGAAGAGATGTTATAAAGTCTTCTCTGTTTACTTTACCACTGAATCTAATCCATTTTTTTGTGATAACCAGCCTGTCCTCTATAAGTCTAATGAAGTTTTGGTCTATAAGATATTGTAAATCTATGTTATTTTTTATTTCCCCATAGTCGTATAGGTTGTTTAAACTTTTAACTAATTCATTTATATTTACCAAAGGTCTCACCTGCCTTTGCTATAAAAACTCTAATTGTTTGCCTTAACTTTTGACATGTCGAAGTTACCTTCTATTAAGTCTTCTACATCTTGTTTGGCTTCTTGAATTAGTTGTTTTGAATAATACAAAAGTCTAAAATGTTTTCTTATTTTATTAGTAATTGTATCAATAATTTGTTTATTAGATATAACAGGTATAAGCATTTTATTAAAATTATCATGATTAACACCGCTCATTATAGAACCGGTAGAATATCTCTCTATCTGCATATTAAACACCTTATTAGAAAATACCAAGTATAAATACTCAGTTGTTAAATGAGACTTGCTAGCAATAACAATAAACCCTGTAGAACAAACTGAATCATTAAGGTGTTCAGGTATAATTGAAATTTTATTTGAACCTTTTAAGGTAGAAATAATTAGATTACCTTCCTTAACTAAAAATTGTGCTCTACTTGGTAATTCTTTAGTATTAAAGTCACTAGGCTCAATAATATTATTGACACTTGATAAATCAATGTATTTTATTTTTCTATCTATGTTTTTGTTTATTCGTTTCTTGCTTATCTTATAATAATAACTTAACTCGGACATATTATTTAATTTGCTTAAATATCTATACTTGGGCTTATAGAATTCACTATCGATTCTATCTTCAATTTCTATACTTTCTGTCCAAGAATATTTCTTATTATTTGTTTGTTTTATATAAAATTCAACATCTTTTAAATTAAGTTCTTTATTTAATATCTCTTCAGCCTCTTTCTTCAACCTTTTCGCTTCTTCTCTCAACTCTTCTGCTTTTCTAACTTTATCTCCTATATATTTTTGGATTTCAGGAGATGGGATGGGGATTACAATAGATTTTAAAGTATCCATGTCTATTTTAGGCTTAGCGGAGTTCATCATTCCTTGCCAGATTTGATTTTGCCCATAAATAGACTTCAAAAAAGTTAACACATAATAGTTGTCGATATTGTTTTTTACTTTAACTCCCATTAGATTTCCACTAATATTACATTCAAATATCTTTTGAGGTATAATAGCAACATCTCCTATACCATTCCCGATTTTTGTAAAAATCAAGTCTCCCGATGAAAACTTTGAACTTTTTAATCTTTCACTGTCTTCTTTAGAAATAAAAACAACATCATTATCTATGTCAACTATATAATCTTTACAATTAAGAGGTCTTATAAAGGCAACTCCTTTGTCAACATATTGAGAAGCAAGTAGTGCAGAACCAAAGGGTCCACTATTCATTCTCGAACATATATTATATAAACTCATTTTTTTAATTTTACATTTCATTAGTTTGTTGTAATATTGCATATACTTTATTGAATAAAAATGAGCATCTATTCTTTTATCAATTAAAGTTTCTTCTGTCCATAGACAACTTGGTTTAACGCATACAGCATAATAATTAGCCATATATTCACCTCCCTACTCTACATCCTCTGGCATACCCTTTTTATAAGCCTCCACAATCTTTAATAAGTCGTTGTGGTCATCGCCTAACTGTACCTCTACATTCTTTTTAACAGTAAATCCCACTTCATCTGCTACTGCCATAAATACAGGACCCTGCTTTTCTCCTGGATGTTCCTTCTTCTTTAGGTACAGTAGCGACGTTTTTGCACCTGCTCCAGAAAGAGCAAAGGTTTCCTGCGGAAGGCTTATAACCGCTTTCAGTATTGCTTTGCCGCCTTCAAATTCACCTGTTACAGGGTTTTTCTTGCCCATGATATATTCACGGACATATTTATCTCCTGAATTGGAAAGGATTCCATCTGGTACAACTATCATCAGAAGTCCGCCTGGTTTTAGCAATTGAAGGTTTCTGTCAATAAATAACACTGCTGGGTCTACCGAATTTACTTCTTTCCACTTACCTCTGCTGTCTGGCTTTGACCCAAGAGATAAACCATAAGGACTCATTCTATTTTGCCCATCCTCATCTATGTCAGAAGAGTAATATTTGATAATTTCAGCACCTTCTGGGTTTTCTACTGTTGTTTTACCCTTCTTAATCGTTTTTGAAATACCAGTTTTTGAAAAAGGGGGATTTGTAAGGATTGCATCGAATGTCCCTGGTTTAAGGCGTGTATTCATAAGGGAATTTCTCGTTTGGAAAATAGGGCACTTAGGCGCTCCATGCAATGCCATATTGATTCTCGCCTTGAGAACCATTCCTGGAGCATTATCCGCACCTATAAAACAGTGTTCCTTCATTTGTTCAAAAAGTTCCTCATATTGCTTCTTGTCTCCTGTCAATTTGTTCAAAAGGTAGTGCTCTATCTTCTGAAGCATCTTTATTAAAAATCCTCCTGAACCGCAGCACAAATCACCTATGCGGAGGGTAGGTATTCCTGTTTTGGGGTCTTTAGCAATTAGTTTTGCTGCCCCGTCTTTGGTAAGGTCGTGTAAAACCATTTCTGCTGCTGCTTCCGTTACCTGTCTTGGGGTAAGATAGATACCCATACCGCCTTTATTCTCAAACTTTCCTCGGAGCAGTACATCAAAAACCCTGCCCAATACATCCCCAGTTAAATCCCTTAAAGTGGCAGGTCTCTCTACACCGTCAATTATTATTGTCCCTAAATCCTGAAGAGCCTTTAAAACAGCAATGTAGATGTTGGGATTCTCCAGTTTTATATACTCATCTGCACTAAATATGTTTGCCTTTTCCCCATTATCCAAAATAGCAACATAATCTGCATGGTCCTTTATTTCTTTAAAGGCTTCCCTTATCTCCTGGACTGCCTTGTCCTTATGTTTTTCTACATATTCGTATCTATATATCTCGTTAAACAATTTCCCTGCCACATTGCCTTTAGTTAATCTATATTCAGGATGATAAAGCCTGAAGGTCTCCAAAAAAATAAGTTTACTGAATTCATCGATTACATCATTGGAGTTATTTACATGGTCCTTCATTCCATAAATCATTTCATGGAGTCCATCAAATTTCTCTTGTAACTCCTGATATTTTCTTATTGACCATTTATCCCTATCAGTAAGTTGCCTTTTGCTTGAATACAGTTTAATCTCATCTTCAAAGACTGATGGAATTTCAGAAACAGCCTTTTCCTCTTCAACAAGAACATAGGCATTACTTGTACCGTTTGTAATCCAAGCATATGTAGAAATAGGGTCTGTTGCCATCGCTTCAAATGTTATGGCAGTAACCAGTTCTGGTTTCAACTGTTCTTCATCTACTTTTTTTACATATACATATACATCTTTATGACTGGCTATAAAGGTAGCATCATCAATATCCTTTATTTCCTCGTAACCAAGTTTTTTGATTTTATCCTTTAGTTCCTGCACGAAAAACTCCTCCTTAATTTTTTGTTCTCACTAAAACAGCCCCATTGGGATGAATTTTGTATTTTCCGCTTTGCTCTGCAATTTTTGATATTTCTTCTGCACTGACAGTAATATCATTTGGTACATATTCCATAATCTTTTTTATTGGTGCAATAGGTTTACCATCCATTACTTTATCGACTATGTCTAATATAACAGAACTTAGATGATTTCCTCCTATACTGTATAAATCCCCTGTCTTTTTAATATTACTATCCATAAGAAGAAACAGTTGTAATTGTGCTTTATTCCATTTCACTCCTGACTCTTTTAACCTTTGATGCAATTCTTCAAAAGACTTAGCGGTTTTCAATTGTTCATATATTATTTCTACCAACAGGGTCCACCTCCATTAATGCTCCTTATCTTTTGGTGGATACGGGTCATTTCCATAACTATCTTTACTCCTGATTTTACCGTCTCTTCCTTGAATGATAAGTTCAGATTTTTGGTTTTGGGCAATTTCCTTTGCTACATTTATCGCTTGTTTTTGAGTGTCAGTAACTTTAGTTGCTCTTTTGTTGCCTTCACCCTTGACAGCCCACTTGTCACCATGCCTTACAACCCATTGATTTTTACCCATATATAACACCTCTTTTAATATTTGATTTGCAACTGATTTAAATAATTCATCATTTTATCTGCTATCTGTTCCTCTAAATCTGCTCTTAATCTCGGAATTCTAATTTTTTCAAAGTCCTTTCTTTGAATAAGTTTATATATTGTTCCTTTAGTAAACATATTTATCTGGTTTAGAATTATTGGCTGTTTAAACAAAAACAGAAGATAGTAAGGATTAATTCTCCTTGGAACTAGGTTATATAGAGCATCTGTTGTAACCAAACCATCAAATTTTTCTGTAATAAGTGCAGTTGCATGTCCCTTAGTCCCTGTGGCACTACCTCCTTTGGCAGTTACTAATTCTCCACTTCTTACAATATACCTCATTCGATTGCTTAAATTGCCGTAAAAATCCTCATGGGTCTCTTTTATTATTGAAAAGTTTGGGTCTATATCCGCTAATAAAAAGTATCTTACTTTCTGATTCCCATTTATATTAGGCTTATCTGCTTTCTTTATTTCTACAAGTGCTCCAAGTTCCTGCCAAATTACATTATCAAAACTCTTGTTAATTACCTTATATAATTCAGTATAAAAATACGAATAATATTCAGGGTCAAGTCTATGGTTGTCGAGATAATTTGTTATAAAAAAGTGTTTTGGATTTTCCTCTTCTCCTATATAATCAACTATCTTGTAAAAGGTGTTTTCTGCAGACCTGTATAGTTTTTCAGCCTCTATATATACCGTAAAATCAATAGGACAATCTTTCTGATATGTATCAAAGTCTTCAGGTATTAATAGAGTCTTAATATCCTCCACAAAAATTTTATTTAATACTCCTGTTTTTACAGAGTTTAACAGCATTTGCCCTACACTGCTTTTAAAAAACTTATATAGTTTTATACCTTTTCCCCTATCCTTTAAGGTGATTTTAATAATATCAGATGTTATTACACATCCTTCTAGCGCTTTATTTACATATATTACCTGTCCGGATTTGCCTGAGGATGTAATCAATATATCTCCAACATTTATAATATCTTTTTCTTTAATTTTTTCAGGCTGCACTATTTTAAGTTCGTTGATATATATAGTCTCATTTCTTATGTCGCCCGGAGCAATAATCTTATATCCGTTTTTATTCGTATAATATTTTTTACTAATCTTAATCCCACTCGTTATCTCTTCACAAATATCGCTCAACGATATAAGATAATGTCTTTGTAATAATTGCTGTATTTTATATTGCTGTACTACATAATCATACGAAATCCGTTTTCCATCCATTTTATCTGGCGTAATAAACATGCAATTCACTTAACTCACCATTTTTATAACATAATTTCCCCTAAAGCGTTCACTTTATAATAATAATATTACTGTTTCTAAAAAAAGTCAACAGTTTTATTTCCAATTTTTCGTAATATTAAAACCTAAATAAAAAACAGGAATTTGTGTCCTGTTCTTATAAATGTTGATTCAATATAATCCTGTCTTTTACTCCATTATGATAAACAAAAACTAACTTTCTCCTGTCAAAAACAGGTTTGGCCTTATGAATAATTCGGTGATGATTAGGACAAATAATAATCCGATTTTCAGCATTATTATTGAGAGATTTAACGAAGGGGTCTAAATGGTGTGATTCTACTATATTGACTCCATACCTTGCACTAATATTTTCTCCACATATTTGACAGCGATAATTATAAAGAAGTTTTAAGGTTTCTCCTATTGCCCTTTTAGTTTACGAACCTTTACCATTTGATTTACTATAGCGATAGTAGCAGTATGGTCAACAGTATTATAGTTTATACTGGCTTCATATTCCTGTTCATCATCATGAGCTATGGCTTCTCTAATTATTTTAGTATCATCCTGCGTAATAAATTCAAGCAGACATGTATATATATACTCTGTTGTATAAATTCTCTTTGGTCTTCCGATATACTCTAATAAATTTTCGTGTATTTTCGGTAAGATTACTTCTCTGTTCAAATTATATACCTGTAACTTGCAGCAAAAATAGTTCTAAGTTTTTAGCAATCTCACTTTGTGGATTATGCCTTATTTGTAGTATATCATTCCTACCAGGATATTTTCTTTCATCATATTTCTGATTTACACGTCTTGCTTTATAAGTCTTTCCTTCCAATACTAAGAAAATATCTGTAGACTGGTTTCTTGGTAAAAACTTTTTTATAGTATTATGAAAGACTATTTGTATAGTTACTGGGATACTCACACCCTGATGCAATACCAACCATGTTATTCAACAGTTTTACTAAAACCCTTTATATTTCTAAATCTCAATAAAAAAGTTATACCGCTAAGATATGCACTTTTTGATGGTTCTGCTTTACAATATTAATTCATTTCAGAATAATGTTAATTTTGCTCGCTCATTGTTTATGTCGTCTAAAATAATGTATTCCTTCTGGTTTTTATGGTTTAATCTGACATAGAAAAGAATAATATAACTTAAACCGAATAAAATTAAATCAATTCCAATTATTTATTTTTCTTTAATATTATCCTAAAATCTAACGATAGCAACTCATGCAATCTAATTTTGCCATATCGTATATATAAATGCATGGGGAAAGCCTTTTATAAAACACTTCCCCATGCATCCTTCTCTTATGTCGCTGATTTAAAACTCTGTGTTGAATATCCTCCCAATATCTTCAAGAGCAAATGCATCTTCCGCAATTTCAAAGAACTCATACACCATGGTTAAAACTGCAAAACATTCAATCTCTGTAAGGTTTTTTATTTTCATCAGCAATTCCTTTTGAAGGTCCTTACGCTCAAATTTGGTTTCCCTGAAAAAACTTTTAAGTTTTGCATAGATTTGACTTTTTATAGTTCCACTATTCTTTACTTGGTATTTAGCAAGAGCCAAACAAATAAAAAGTGCTTCCCCTGTAAAAAAGTAATTCTTTAATCCTCGCTTTATGTCACTAAACATATATGCCGCTGTTCCAAGTTTTTCAGTGGAATCGTATATATTATCTCTCACTGAAGAATTATCAAATTCTTCCCAGATATCCTCATCTTCAGATGTGGACAATATTGAGTCGGAATGGAATTCGATGTCCATGTAATCATCTCTTTCAATTCTTAATCTTTTTTTCATATTACAATCCTCCTTTGCTTTTGATATAAACGGGTTAATTGCCTAAATCCATTGCTTTCATTCCCTACATTTTTGAGAATAACACAAAAAAATACGAAAGTTATGGATTTCCATAGGGCTTTAGTCTGGTTTTATATGTTTTTACAAAAATTTTATTTTTTTCTTTACAAGTGTCGGATTAAAAAAACTGCCTACTCAAAGTAGACAGTTCTAAGTGGAAGATACTATGGTGAATCCTAATATAACTCTATCGCTACTATATATACATGATAAGTTTGCCTATATACTCTACCACTATCTTGCATCACTAATATATTATTAGTAGTGAAGTAAAAGTAGGCTTTATTTATAATGATTTCTGTAATTTCCATTCGACAAAATTATACTGGTATCTCATCTACATCATAACCAATTTCTTATTTACTTCTATTCTTCATCTTTTAAGCCCTTTATAATTAATTCATCCAGTTTTTGGCTGAGTTTCAGCATCTCTTCGTTATTTATTTCTTTATCACTCTGGGCAACTTTTTGATTTAACTCATCCCTTAGTCTTTCTATTTCCTTAAGCAAATCCTTCAACTTTTTACTGCTTTGTTCTTCTTTAAATTTTTTTATTCTTTTCTCTTTGTACAAATCTCTATCTGCCATTTTTATTATGTCCCCCATGTTTTGTAAACAATCATAATAGGCTGCTCCTGCACTAATTTGAATATTCATCCCTTGCCCTGCTGCTAATTTATTAATCTCTCTTCTTATTCTTTCTATTACTCTATAAGCAGCCTTTTTATCCTGATTAAAAAGTAAAATTATAAATTCATCGCCTCCGTACCTTAGCCCTGCATCCTCCTTCCTTATACACTTTTTAATTGCTTGTCCTACTATTTCAATGACCTTATCTCCTGCTATATGTCCATATGTATCGTTTATTTCTTTTAGATTATCCACATCAATAAGTATTAGGGAAAAGTTTTGGGTTCTAGGCTGAAAGGTTGTACCACTGATAATCTGCTCCCAATAGTTACGGTTATATAGTCCTGTAACTGCGTCTGTCAATGCTTTTCTACAGTTTTCACACTTAGGATGTCTTAATACAGCAGTAATTACATAGTACATATTGCCAGTAATATTAACCTCATCAATAGTGACATGATAATCCTCCAAATCATATTCAACAGGCAAATCATCAGACAATCTATGTAAAGCCCCTAGTTTTTCAAGGTATTCTATGGCATTTTGATTGTCTATACTGGCATATTGAATATCATATCTTTTATTTAATACGATGCGAATTATCTCTTTATTTTTATCTTCCTTACACATAATAATTAGCCCCCAAATTTTCTGTTTGTTCTTTATTAGAACATATTATTGCACAATTTAGAATAAAATACAACTGTTCCAATAAAGAACATAAGGTGGTGTAATTATGAAGTTAATACTGGATTCCGAAGAACGAAATATTGCGGGTTCCAGAGTTAAAATTGCAAGGTTAAAAAACAACCTGACACAGCAGGAACTGTCAGCAAAACTCGAAACACTCGCTGTCTACATCGACAGAGCAAGTATTTCAAAGATTGAGCAGCAGAAAAGGATTATTACTGATATTGAACTTGTAGCCTTATCCCAAGTACTAAATGTCAGCGTTAATTGGCTTTTAGGGATAGATAAATAACTTTTGTTCCAATAAAGAACATTATAATATATACATTTATTTTTGTAAATATACCTGCAAACTCTTTCACCCGCTCTTCCCTATCATATAAAAAATATCCATTTGTTCCTATTTTGATTTTTATATATATACCCTTCTATTTCTAAGTAAAAACAAAAAACACACTCCTACGCTTAATGCAGTAAAAGGGAGTGTGTTAATTTAGGCATTATGCTTTAATACACCTTGTTTTAGTTGTTGATGGAAGAATTTGTTTATATTTTCTTTGCAATTATAGTCCAACGGATAGCAGTCTTTGCGATGGTATCATGTTCTTGTGTGAGTGTATCTACTTTTACATAGTAAGGTCTTAGATTGAATTTATAACCCATTTTTACTAATTTGTCTGTTACTTCAATTAAAACCTTCACCGTTTGGTAACCAGCCTTTACGCCTATGCAGTCTATATTCACTACCATATTTTGCTTTATCTCTTCAATTGCTACATCTGCAACAACGCTAACATTACTAGTTCCTGAAACCTTTAAAACCTTTATACCCATGTCTCACATACCTCCATAAAGAATTATCTGAGGTATGATACAAAGCACTTTAATAATATTTCAAGTTTTTATATTGCTTTGTCTGTTTTTTATTGTAAATCTAATATCCCATAATAAATCACAATTCTACTAAAAGGTATGAACAATAAAAGGAGGTATTATAATCAGGATATTATTGTTCATACCTTTTAATATTTTCATGAGAACATTGAAATAGAACGCTTTTACTACTTGTTGAAAGTATAATATCTAAAATATTATAAAAAAAATCTACGTAATAATTTGCATATCATCATTCCCGTCATTATAATACCGAAAAATCTACGGAGTTACTAACATTACGGGGAACAACAGCAATTGTAACGGGAAATTTAATTATTACGTGAAAACTTTTATTTAGCGGAAAATATCAAGTTTAGTGACTCCTCTTAAGGAGGAGTTAAAATGGATATTTTCGCCCAAATTGACCTGCATACCCGTACAACACTAAACATTACAGATTATAATTTTTTAAGAGCCTTTAAGAACGAGGGGGAAAGAACATTCTTTAGACTCATTCAGGAACAAAAGGGGATTGTCAAAAGTGAAGATTGCATACTTACGGACAAGGATAATGATGAATATCCTTTTTTGCAGGAAGTTTTTCAGCGTTACCAAAGAAAAGGGTATGCCGTATATTTTGTTGTAAACAGCGGTGGTACAAAACAAGAAACCATTACAAGAATAAATGCTCATTTTCTAGATTTTGATTATGGGAAAATATCTAAGTATGATGGTAATGGCAAAATAATCAAAGAAGGAAAAAAGACAGTTTATGAATATAGGACTGCTGCCGAGATTGAGAACTATAAAATTGAGTGCTTAAAGACCCTGAAAAATTTTGCACTACCTCCTAACATCATTGTCGAAACCAAAAACGGATTCCATATATACTGGCTTATTGACCAGCAGAGTAAAAAGGATTTGCTTATTTTCACACCACTGCAGGTAGAACTTATGAATTATTTTAGACAATATGAGAATTACCCAGAACATGTGGACACAAGTGCAAAATCTATTGAACGGGTTTTAAGAATACCGAACTATTATCACCTTAAGGACCCCAATGAGCCATTTTTAGTGAAATGCATACATTTTGATATAAGCAGAAGATATACACAAAAAGAACTTGCAGAGGCTATAGATATTAACATTGCTGACTTGGAAAATAGTATTACTGTTAAAAAACATGGGAAAAAGGTTACTAAGCCTACAACAGGTAAAATTGGTAATCAAATGGGAAGTATACCTAATACTATCCAGCATCAGAAGGTATCATTAGGTTATAAGGATATTATCACTACATTGAGAAGTATTGATATGAGGCATTACTTAGGTATTAATTGTGAATTAAACCAGAATTTCAAATGTATATTTCACGATGATAAGCATCCAAGTGCCCAAATCAATTTAAAGGGTAATAGTTATAAATACTTCTGCTATTCCTCTAACTGTTTATGCAATACCAATAAAGGTATGGATATTATTGATATTGTAATGATGCGGAAGAATTGCAGTACATCAGATGCCATAAAACATCTTATTGAATACTATAATCTTTCTGTATCATTTTTGGACATTGGCTGGGCGCAGAAGCAAAAAGAAAAATATCATAAAAACATTAAGTCTAAAGAAGAATACAGAAAAATATCCTTACCTGAACCGAATACTTAGGTATGCCTTTCCATATCTACAAACTATCCTGTCTATTGCCCAGGATAATATTATTAGCAATCTTTTTAAAGTAGACGGTGAAGCCCTGTTCTTTTTCTCTAACCGTTATTTAGCAAAGAAGACCCATAAAACGCTTGATAGAACAAATAAATACATCAATCTTCTTTGTGTACTTGGATTGTTAATAAAAGTTCCATATAACCGTATAGATGATAAGATTGTTAAAACAGCCAAAGAAATCTCTAAAAAGAATAAGGAGCAGGGTATCTGCTTTTATACCATACCAGACTATGCTTTAATTCTTGATGTCGCAGAGAAACGGGCTAAAACCTTAATTGAATGCCGCTTTTCTATCAAAGGTATGAGCAGAACCTACATTGAAAATGTATTCGGCCAGGAATTTGCAGACCAAGTTTATCATGTGCATATTAAACCCTCAACCAAAAACTATTTAATACAAGAATCTATTGAAAATTTTATTCTACAACAAGTCCATCAGGTCGGTTACTGTACAAAGGACATGGTAATAAATCAATCTATTGTAGTAAACGGAGTCAGCATCAAAAAGCATACCAAAGATTTTGAGTTTAGACGCATACTTCCAGACATTTTACAAAAATATAGTCTTGTTTATGTTAAAGCAAATAAAGAAATTAACAGCAAATTAAATATAAATACTTTCAAATACATTATTGTTAAAGAAGAACTGATTTCTATGTTAAGGCAAAAGGTATGAACAATAATATCCTGAAATACAAGAAGGTTTTTTATTGTTCTTACCTTTATCTACCTGACCAAGGTTAAATAGGCATATAAAATATAAAAAGTTCTTTTTAGTTCTAAAAAACACTTGATTTTTAAATGATTCTTTCAATAATATGCATAAAACAATCAGCGGAGGTGATGTACAATGTTAACAGTTAATGTTCCCAAATTTAATGTAATTTCTTTGGAGAGTACTTTAAACTACACACCATACTCCCAAAAACTTGAAAACACTGTTGCTGGAATAGCAAGATATGCAGTCAAATGTTTAAATGAAAAAATGAAAAAAGAAAATTTATCTGATGATAAGGCTGTTGAATTCTACCTTGCCAAATCTCTCCTTAAAATATCTGCAAACCCCGTCTGGATTCAATGTGCGGATAAATATAAACTGGATGAAGATTACTTATATATAATGCTAAAAAAATATTTCTATCAATATACAAATTATTTTCATCTATAATAAACCGGAGGTGTTGTTATGAATAGCCGGCACCTTAAACAAGAAATCAGTACATTATTATCGACTATAGAGCAAGTTTTTGGCAAAAACACACGAGAATATAAAGATGCTGAATATTATCTAGATGTTCTTGAAACTATATATCAATATAACTGCAATGAAGGAAGAGACTTATTGGAGGAATTAAATAAGTTGTTAAATAAACTTTCGTATACAATTACTGAACTTACTCCTGAAAAATTTAAAGTAAGATATCCAAATATAAGCCAAATGATTAATTATCTAGATGAATGGCTGTCTTAAAAATACCACATGGCTTTTCAGTTTATCCCTGGAAAGCCTTTTTTCTATGGATTTCTTATAAGATAATGGATAAGAAGAATAATACTTTTATTAATCTATACAATTATAAATTCCAAGCCACTTGACCTTTTAGACCTATATTTTGAATGAAATCACTTATTTGATTTTAGAAACGCTTTTGAGTCCATAATCCCTTAAAATCATTTCTAATCCCTTATCCCTAGCCAAAGTATGTAATATCTATCGAATTGCTCTGTTTCTAATGCAAAAAGATTGGTTTCTAATAATCCATTCTTATTATATTTCTAATAAGAGTTACGATTCTAAAATCGATTTTAGCCACTACTTTAATATTCAATATGGAAAATAATTTTAAATTAAAGTAGAATAGGAGAAGTACATTGCAGCAAAGCAATTACTTCTCCTATTCTACTCCATATTTACCAACTACTTTCCCAGAATGCCAAAATCAAAAATATCATATTTAATAATATTTGTAAAGGGCATTGCCACTTTATTTCACTACTTTTAATGTTTTAGTTCCTTAAAGTTCCTGACTACTTCTTCCAGTTCGTTCAAGAACTATACATAAAGAAAATATTAAAGAGTAAAGATAATATGGAATAAGGATTAATCTAAAGGCTAACACTTATAGATTATTAAACATATCAAATATTTCGTTAGGTAATTGCGCTTTAGTAAAATCATCATTTCTACTATTCCCTGTAATAATTCCTCCATATTCTTCTATTGCTTCTTTTACAGCCTGTTTAATTGTTTCTTTATCTAGGCCCTTATCCCTTTCCCTTATATAACTTAACACCGCCTTAATGACATAATCTGTCTTATATTTCTGCTTTGATAGTATGTTAAATACTTCTAAATCATCTTTCCTATCTAAAGAAAAAGATAAATTAATTCTTTTTATAGCCATAAAATCACCTTCTTAGTTCTTGCTCCAGCAAAATCTTATAACCCATAGCATTTGCAAACTGGTCAAGAAAATCTACATATTTTATTTTACTAGATTCTTCAATATATGTTTTAAGCGTCATACTCCCTCCTCCTGTGAAAATAGTAGGATTGCGAAACTCAAATCCATATTCCTGGATTTTCGCTAATAAATTTTCTACATATTCTTCTGACATCACTTTAATCACTTCCTTAATATCCGCCTCGAAAAGAACGGGTTCTTTTCCTGTGATAATCTCCTGTATCTGAGTTTCCGTAAGTCTGATATTTGTTTTTAAAAGTTCCTGCTGTATATTAGCAATTAATGTAATGATTCCATTGGGAAGTGAGTAACATGATGAAACATCAATTATTCCATTCTCCACCTTAAAGAAATCAATTGTATATCCACCAATATCAATAACATTGCATAGAAGATTTCTGTAACTGTTAAACACCGTTATCAGTGCGGAATACCCTTGAGGATAAGTACGGCAATCAACTATATTGATTGCATAATCCTTTTTGTTAAAATTAAACTTTATATCCCGCCTTAAAAAATATTCCCGAAACTTTTTCTTAAGAGTTCCATAATTGACTATCGGGAGCCCTACTCCCAGGATTACATCCACATCACCTTCTACTCCTACTTTATTTATCGCATCTGCAATTGCAGGCAATGACAAGATGAAAGCATCCTGATTGACTGTCTTATCCATTTGAACACTTAATCTGCTGCTCCCGATACTGTAAAACTTACCTTCATAAATTAACAAGTTGCTTGTTGAGATTGGTTCATTATTAGATTTTATGAATCCCGCCTCACTGATGTAACCTTCACTTGTTTTTATGCATTTGTTACCATTGTCTAAACCTAATAAAATCCTATTGTTCATACAAATTCCTCCATTCTTCAATATATATTTTAAGTTCGTTATAATTCTTTATATTTAATCATTTTTTATAATTTCAAGTATTTCTATAATAAAAAAATTGCTCACCTATCAAATTAGGTAAGCATACAAATATATTGTAACGGAGGTATTCAATACTGATTTAGTAAAATACCTTTTTATTAATAGGCGATTATTTTATATTAAATCATCAAATACATTTTCAAGTGTTTTTTCACTTTTTCCAAATCCTTTTCCCTTTCCTCTTATACCTTTTCTTATTATATATGTATTTAGTAAAATCCCTTAACCCCCTGAAACTACTGCATCCATATAGATTTTAATGCGACAAAAACCATGTTAGGGTATATTAGGGATAAGGTTTATTGGGTTAAGGAACAAGTATATGCTATATTAACTTTTATCACAACGCCTTAACCCTTTTACCTTTAAGCAATTAACTTTACAAAAATTTTTCTATTAAAATTTGACTTACCCCTAATAATCTGTATAATGTGGAAAATCAAATTTGAAAGGATGAACTTTATGAGTGTATGTGTAGTAATAAAGGATTTTAGGACGCTTAAGGTTTGGCAGAAGGCAAATAGTCTTGAGCATGAGATAGGAAAATTGGTTAAAGGGTTTCCAAATCATGAGCAGTATCGGCTGGTCGACCAAATCATTAGAAGCAGTCGCAGCATCTCTGCAAACATTGCAGAGGGAAATACACAACTGTTTATCAAACGGGAATTATTTCATGCCAATGCTGCCCTTGGCAGTTGTGGTGAAACGAGAAACCATCTGTTAACAGCATATCAGAACAACTATATAAGTAAAGAACAATTCAAGATTTTAGATGAGAAATTTCTGGAACTAATAAAAATGCTGTATGGATACATAAAAAGTCTAAAATCTAACTTAGATAATGAATCTGATGCTGCTGAACCTTAATACTAATTGGTAAAATTAAAATGTCTTTACTTATTCCTAAACCCTTTAACCTTCAATCCTTTAACCCCTTGTACCATCCCTATAGAATAGCGTAAAATATTATTGGAAAGGAAGTGAAGATGTGACTCCTGAAACGAAAATGGTAAGCCTTGAAGAGTTTTTAGAAATGGATAAAGGAGAAAATAGATTTGAATACTTTAATGGTGAAGTTATCTATCTTCCATCTCCATCAGTAGAACACCAGCGGGTTTTATTAAATATTGCAGCAGAATTCAGGAATTATTTTAGGAGCAAACCCTGTGAAGCATTTATTGCCCCATTAGATTTATGGTTAATAAATAAAGAAAAATCCTTGAATGTCAAAGTTCAACCCGACCTTATGGTAATCTGTGATAAGACAGGATTAAGGGAAAACTCATATTATGGCGCACCTGCTTTAATTATTGAAATAATTTCCCCATCAAATGAAAACCATGACAGGATTAAAAAATACATTATTTATATGGATTTTGGAGTAAAAGAATATTGGATAGTAAATCCAAAACTTAAAACTATTGAAGTGTATATATTAGAAGAAGATGAGTATAAACAGGCTGCTATTTACAAAGGCAATGATTGTGCAACATCTCAAATTTTTGATGGACTCAAGATTCACTTAGAAGAAATTTTTTAATGAATAAGACTTAACTTACTGTTAAGAAAAAATGCCTTGGAAATACCGCTAAATCTCCAAAGCATTTTAAACAATCCTAATAGCCCTATTTAGTTAAAAACATTCCTAAAGTCAATGTGTTGGCGCACTTTGGCTTTTATATGCCTCTTTATATTATAACATATTTTTCTCCTAATTTTCATATCTGCCTATAAATTCCCATTACGTACTTTAAAATCTCTCATAAGTATTAACGGTTCATAATAATCATCTATAGCAACACCAATCTTCATGGCTTTCCATTTTAATGCTTCTTGTCTAGTACATTCCTTTTCCGCTAAAGATATTGCTTCTTTTTCCGAAGCAGAAATAACCATGTATCTGATTGATGACTCTGAAATTTTTTCTTCAACTAGGTATATGTACAATTTTGGATTTACATATTTTTTAGTGCCTATTATTCTCTCTATCTTATTTTCAAATGCTGTCAGGCTATCATCTATCAAAACATGTCCGTAATAGTGATTAATTTCTTTACTTTCTCCATCTAAATATTTTATTGTGGTAATACAAGAAGACTGGTCGGTAATGAACTCATTCCCTGGTTCATATATAAAAGACTTAAACCCAAAATCCTCAATCAAGCCATTTAATTGTTCTACTTTTTTCATTGGTATCTGCCAATGATGCTCTCCGCTCTTATATACAAACATTTCTCCACTATAATTTACATTACCCTCATTATCTACCATAACACTATAGACAGGACAAGTCCCAAAACACATTGTTCTTTGCAATTTTATGTATTCAAACATGATAATCCCCCGATTTACGGTATATAGTATTAAAATATAGTACAAAACGGAATTGCATCTTATTTCATGGATAACCCCTTATCTATAGCCTCCTGAATTATTTTGTGACAGCATTTCCCTAAGGGGTTATTTTTTTGACATTGGCTGTTTTTCATCGCTCCTGTAATTTCTATAATATCCTTAATTGTTTTTGCACCATGTTTTATTACAGCATCTATTACCTGTTCCTCTGTAACCTTGCTGCAGTAACAGGCGTATTTAGGATTGGCATCTTTTTTAAACCATATAGGCACTTTCACTTGCTGCTTTTCAAACTTAACGCCTGATTCTGGATTATAATAAACAATATTACATTCTTCATTCATGCATATATAATAATCCATATCTCCGACAAATTCTGCAAGGGTATCAACTACCAAATGCCTGACTGTAATATTTTTTACTTTTACTTCTGATGCTTTACACACAGGACATGTATTGTCATTTTCTATTTTATTAAGTGACTCTTTTCCCTTACAGCAACAGCAGTTATTTATTTTTTCATTTATCATTTTATCATTACCTCTCTATTATACCAATTTTTATTATAATTCTCATTTCTGTTGTATATAACTGTTATTTAATTCTGCTTTTTTTTGATTCAATAATCGGATTTATTGATTTTTTATTTGTCCAGTCAGCAGGATGTTTATAGCATGCAAGCATTCCTTTTTCATCGTCAGTAAGTTCATCAGGTTTTTTATGCTCAATTTTCTTCTTTAAAAGATACATTAAAATCTTATCAATTGGATTTAACTTCTTATAATTGAAGCCACCCCGCAAGTGGAAGAAATGCACTTTCCCCTTCATTTCTTCGGTAAAATTATTGTTTATAATATCGTTTATTGCTTCAGGATGTGCAGGAGACGCACCTACAGAAAACACTATCACTTTTTTATCTTTTAATTTGTCAAAGTTCTTTTTTATGAGCGAGATACCCAAAATACCAGCAGCACACAGTGAACCGCCATAAACAATTGTATCATATTTGAGTATGTCATTTAGTGTAATTTTAGACCTTTCAAATAAATCCGCCTTGACTTCATCTGCAATCCACTGTGCATAGCGTTGTGCGCTGCCATATTTTGATTTATAAATAACAACTACTTTATTAATGTTGTCTGACATATTATTTTTCCCCATCTTTTATCACCTTATCTCCTCCATACAAAGTCCGATAAAATATATATGCTTTTACTTTATCATCTTCAACATATCATTGACTTCATCTATGCTGAATTCTTCAGGGTCGAAAGAACCCCCCACCCATTCAAGCATGGATTCATGCTCTGGATGCTGCGGGTCTTGGATTGCTTCAAGGAAATCTTCATATCCCCACGGTCCCCCTACATCTTCAGGAGGACAGTTTCTTTTACCACCGATACATACTGGATATTTAACGCCTTCTTCCGGGTCAAGCACCTTCTCAACAACAATGTCATGTCTCCAATTATCACCAAAATCGTAAACATATCTGAATTTATCCTTTGGTGCAAAGTTCATGCTGCTTAACTTTATTCTTTTTGCACTTTTAACTTCATATCTGTCGTAAAAGTCCCAGTCATCATCTTTTTCCCCAATAATCATTTCTCCCAGCCTAAACTCATAAAGGTGGGATTCAAACCATCCCATCGCATGCTGGATTATCCTGTGGAGTTTATAAAACGTAATATCGTCTCTAACCAATACCCTTCTCCAGACAGGAGGCTTTACGTCTTTTAATGTTATTTTCAACTGAAGAATTTTCATACTCTCACGGCTCCTTTTACATGTATTTATGCACTTCTATTTTATCATTTCTCTATATTCTGCAATAGTAAAACAATATTCTATTATCATTAAGCATTAATTTTTATTTATCTAAATATCTTAATATAAATATAACATATATGCTCTGATGTAACCAAAAAAAACATGTCAAAACTCCCCCTCATACCCTTATCCCATCTCTCCTTAAAACTAGATTAAGTCTATATAATGGTGTAAAAAGAAAAATAAGTTGAGCCAAAGCTCATGCCTCGGTTAGAATATAGTTACGACACAAATACCAAACCGAGGAGGATGAACCATGGCTCAGTTTAATATTACTATAACCGAGGAACTTTTGCACGGATTATTTTTATCAAATGGCAGGGATGAAGCATTTTCTAAATTATTGGAAGAAATCT